>Ga0302132_10000670_pt1 | contig 19584 bp, 15 predicted proteins | sample CB9_321_MG_FD_203113 | JGI IMG/M metagenome (GOLD analysis project Ga0302132, IMG submission 203113) | Marine microbial communities from Western Arctic Ocean, Canada - CB9_32.1 | ecosystem: Environmental > Aquatic > Marine > Oceanic | place: Canada: Western Arctic Ocean | collected 2017-09-19
AACGGAATCCATTTTGCCATGGATTTTCTCACCGCTAACACCCAGAGCTTACTCAATAGCGAACATGTCGACGGCGATTTCATCAGTGCTAAAGACAAAAAGGTAGTGGTCATCGGTGGTGGTGACACAGGGACCGACTGTATTGCCACGGCAATACGGCATGGAGCCGAGAGTATTGTTAACTTAGAGATCATTCCACAACCACCGGCAGACCGAGCTGATAATAACCCTTGGCCTCAGTGGCCGCGAATTTATCGAGTTGATTATGGGCATGCGGAAGTAGCGGCAAAATGGGGCGAAGATCCGCGGGACTATGCGATTGAATCAGTACAATTTAATGACGACGGCAATGGCAATTTGAAATCAATTACTGTCACTCAGGTGGACTGGTCCAAACCAGTAGAGAACGGGCCGCCATTCTCTCGCGTCGCCGGTAGTGAGAAGACGATTGAAGCAGATTTAGTGCTGCTCGCGATGGGATTCTTAGGCCCGGAACATTATGTCGTTGAAGCGCTGAAAGATGAGATGCAACTGGACCCCCGTAGCAACTACCAAGCAACCCATGGTGAATTCACAACGAGTATTCCTAGTGTCTTTGCCGCTGGGGATTGTCGACGAGGACAATCGCTAGTCGTCTGGGCCATCAATGAAGGTCGCGGTGCCGCGCGGGCCATCGACCTGCATCTAATGGGCAGCACCACTCTACCCGCACCCGGCATCACCTTGGGCAGCCCACTCGAACCCGCCTAGGAACGAGGTTGTTTTAGAGGAACGCTGCCATCTGGGCTCTCAACTAAATGGCTTCGCCCACTCGGTATTCTCTATTCACCAACAACGTAGCAGCCGTTACTAAACAAAAGACATTGATGGCGGCCAGAAAAAACAGATCCAGGGGCGTGTTGCTCTCGAGACTAAAGATATTCGGGTCATCCAATATGAGTAAATCAAAAATTCTCCAATCCATCCAGCGAACCAACATGGATCGCAAATAATAGTGAATCGTAATTTTATTAACAACGGCCGGTAATATCGAAACCACACCCTCAAAAGCTACCATGTAAATGACTGCCATGATCAGCGGTTTTTTGTGCATGATCACGCCGAGCATGCAAAACAATGAGCAATAGGAAATGCTGCTCAACACGACTAACCCAGCAGTCGCACGCACAAGCAATTCAAAATCTGTCTCCAGTGCATGCGATGTCAGGGGCATCATTAACATCAATGCGAACATGCCAGCTGCCATACTGCGTGTCACCGCAACAAGGTATTTACCGAACATCATGGCAATTTTGCCTTGAGATCGCACTGCCACATAGGGCCAAGTGTTACCTTCCAATTCAATGTGCAGAAATGATGACATCGACATCAAGGCATTGAGTAAACATACTGCCCCAGGAATCAACACAACCACCAGCATACCAGCGTCTTCAATAGCGACATTGCCAGCACCATCTAAACGCCAGTTTATCAACAGCTGTAATGCCGAAGGAAAAAGAATAATCAACAACCAAATGACTGTTGTTCCAATACCGAAGGATTGTTTCAGTTCGTATCTATAAACTGCTAATATTTTACCAATCATCTACTCGTCCCTCCTTTCACGCTCAATGGCTATGCTTCACCACGATGTATCCGCATCAGCATCTCAAACACAGACTCCAACGAATCGTCTTCACTGTGTAACTCCGTTACCTCAATTCCTTTGTCCAATATCATCGTTGCAAAGTTCTGACCAAACAAAACGGCATCAAAGGTCGTAATCTCCAACCCTCCACTGTCATCATGGAACGAAATCGAATCCACGGTACCAGATGCTTGTAAGGCAATCGCTAAATCCGTCGAGCGTTCTGCACGAATCCACACCTTACGTGGCACATCTGACAACATCGATTGAATTTCATTCACATTTCCGTCCGCCAGTAATCGACCATTCATCATCAATAAAAAATTCTCGCAAATTGTTTCAACTTCATGCAGAATATGACTCGATACGATAAGCCCTCGACCCTCTTGAACCCAGTTGGTCAGCATGGCCGTCAGCTCGTATCGTGCAATTGGATCCAATCCAGCGAACGGTTCATCCAGCAGCAGCAATTCCGGCTCATGGGCAATCGCCTGAGCAACCTTACAACGCTGCTTCATCCCCCGCGAATATTGATCTATTCCCCGTACTCGATCAGCTCGTGACAACCCGACACGATCCAGGGCTGTATGTGCCATGTCCAAGGCAATAGCGTGCCGATAGCCCACCATTTCCGTGTAAAGTGTTACCCATTCGAGTCCACTGCGTTTCGTCTGCAAGATATCTAGAGCACTGCAAAAACCAATTTTCTCAAGCAGCCTGTTGTTTTTCCAAGGTATTTCGCCGGCGACATGCAGAGTCCCTACAGTCGGTTTCAACTGACCCGTCATCAAATTAAGCAGCGTCGTTTTTCCTGAACCATTAGGACCTAACAATCCATAGGAACCCTGTCCGACATCAACAGAGAAGTCGTTCACGCCGACAACAATGCCATACAGCTTTGTGAGTCTATCTGCCGTAAACATGATGCCTTGTTTCCTGTAGTTTCCTGTAGTTTTCTGTAGTTTCCTGAGGCTTCGTTATTGTTCGCTAACAATGCCTGTTCACTCATTGTTTTCAATCGACTGATTAAACTCGAATAGGTGCTACGATGCGGCGTCGCAGAATTATCAAACAAATGACGCAAACCAAACTAACCAACGCAAAGGCTAAACCAATACTGCCTGTTTCCTGATCCATTCCAAACACCCACGACTGTAGATTTTCAAGGGTTTGCAGTGGGGATAACCATGACCAATTTCCATCTAATCCCGATTCAACGAACCCAACAAAGTTAGGTTGGTCCGGATCCACATTATTATTCATACGCACAAAGCCTTCCACAACGGTCATGATGCCATAAGCAATCGATCCCATTATCCAAACTGCAAACCAACCAAAACTAGCATAAATACTCTCACGCGTCAGCGACGACAAAGTTAATGCAAATAAAGTTGTTGGAACACACAAAACCACACTGGCAAGAATAATGCGCAATGGTAAATCCCACGTGACCAACACGACGGACATGCTCGGTGACAACGCCACTCCCATGCAATACAATATCAAGGCTGGTATTGTTGTCAAACCTGCTAGGAAAATCCATACGATGCCACATTTTCCTAGTAGATACTGCCACGGTTTAATGGGTCGCGAATAATACAACAGAAACGCGCGGTTCTTCATATCGCGGCTAATCAGTTTGGGCGCCACCATTCCAATGACAATGACAACAGAAAATGCCTGTGGAATAATGAAAAACGTGAATAGTATCTGGGCCCATAATGTCGGTCGCATATACGTAACAAGTTCATCGAACTCGATCACTCCACTATCATCTTCATCATATTCCAACAACTCTCTGGCCACCTCTTGAGACCGTAGCAGCTTATGTTTGGATTGCTTAAATAAAGCTGTCGGTCCTTGCACAGGTTGCCCGCGACGTTGACCTCCAATTCCTCCCATCATGCGTTCGGCCGTCTGGCCAAACATCATGTCGAGCATCTCCGGCGACATATCAGCAACAAACTTCAGGTCCTCAATATCAAGTTTTTCGATACTATCAAAAATACCACCTTGCGGACGCATACCGTCACCCTCCGGCGTATCAATATTTTCACTCACGTCCATTCCCAGCGAGCCGAGGACGCCTTGGGTCAGTTGTGTGGCGACGTTATCAAATTGTTTTTTTATCGCCGTGATCATCACAATGTTGGATATTTCCGGTCGTTGCATGATAATAACACTGACAACCGGACGTACCAAGTTCATGGGAAACGACCGATCCGAATCAACATCTTGAATCGACTGCTCCAAGACAAACAAGGCCACTCCCATTACTAAGATAGGGAGCCACGCTAGCAGGAAAATACGACGGAGCCAATTACTACGCCAGGCAACACGAACACCAAAACTTGTAATCGTCGTCCACTGATGATTACCAATCTTCGGCATCAATTCCCATTTGCGATATCCAAGGTTATTAATGCCCATTAGTTGCCTCCTGGACCACCTGCATAAAGACTTGCTCCATACTAACCTTGGCGGGCACCACACTTTGCACACTAATTTGCACAGATTTTGCACATTCCCAAATCAGTCGATCGCCGCGGGAATCGATGTTGGATACCGTAATCACGTTATGGTTTTCCAATACCGCCGTTGCCCCACGCTGAACAACTTCCGCCATAAACGGTTGAGGATCTCCCAGAACACGTACCTGAAAGGATGGTGTTGCCGGTTTACGCAGCTTTTCGACTGTCTGCAACAGAGGCACTCGACCAGCAACCATCACGGCCGCGTATTCACAAATGTCTTGTACATCTTTTAATATATGTGTGCAGATCATTACTGACATAGAAGATTCACTACCTAGTAGTTTAATCCGGTTAAGCATCGCCGTCCGCTCTTCTGGATCAAGTCCGCTGGTCGGTTCATCCAAAATTAGTAATTTGGGCGAGTGCACGATCGCTTGAGCAAACTTCAACTTCTGCCGCATACCGGTCGAATACGTTTCGACTTGTCGGTAACGTTCTTGGCCTGTACCACAAAAATCCAATACCTCGTGAGCACGCTGCAACGAACGCAATTTTGGATAGCCGGTAAGCTGGGCCGCAAATTGAACCATCTCGACACCGGCAATCCCCTCGATAAAGCAATCATCCTCAGGCATATAACCTACTTGTGACCGAATCTCTTGGAAATTCCATGGAACCACTTGGTGGCCTAAAATCTCACCCCAACCATCTGTCAGCTTTACTAAACCCAGCAGAACTTTGATCAACGTACTTTTACCGGCACCATTTGGACCTAATAAACCAATAATGCCCGGAGGAATCTCAACAGACACATCATCTAACGCAAGAAAACCGCCGTAGCGTTTCGTGACATTTTGTAGGGATATGATCGATTCCATGTAGCCAACGCTCACTAGTTGCTCTTAATACAAACAATTCGATGGACAACGATTTTTCTTTGTGGTTGTTTCAGTTCTATACGGGAGAGTGGACATATTATTGTATATATTCAATTGAAATATTACACAAATATTTATCGCAGCAACCTTTCAAGTTAAACGGATTCTGGCGGTTTTCTTTTACCACGAAAAAACGACCACGTCGAAGATATTAACAACAACACAACAATCGCTGCGGAAAGTATCGAAGACGTTTTCGAACCGCTCTGCAGAGCCACAAATAATCCGGCAATCGCTGGAAACAACAATGCGGTTGCAATTGCAAAAAGCACAATAAACACCCGCTCCGACTCACCTTCAACTTGAATCTCCGCATTGAGCTTTTCGATTTCAGTCAATCGGTCGATCACCGTATCCCTGTTCGGAGCGGATTTTTGTTCACTAAGTATCGTCCGCACCGAAACAGTAACATCACGATTACATTTTGGGCAACGACACGGCACTTGCATTACAGGGGCCGAACAATACGGGCATACGGTCTTGGCGACTTCGACTTCTAACGCTTCAAACAATCCGCCGACTGCCGCTGCATTTACCCACTGAGCGTCGTCTTTACGTATACGTGTTTCGGGTTCAATCACACCTTGCTCAACAAGTTGCAATAAATCGAAATTTGATATCGGACCAACTTCGTCCGTTCCAAGCTGATAAAACCAGTTTGCCATTATCTCATCTATGCCCTACGCCACTTTTCTGTTCCTGAACGACGATTGTCGCTCATGGATACTATCTTTGTAAAGTGCTGTCCCCAACCACTATACAATTACTTGCTTATTACCGCTCATTTGCAATCGTTTGGGTTGATTATCTAGAGACCGTGTCCCTCAAGTGCCAATTAAAACAAGCCAATTCGTTTGCAGGTTTTTGTATTCGTGTTAATAAAACAGACAAGTCCCGTGCCACAAACACTTTTAGATGACGATTTCAACAACGCAACAACCAATCGGTGTCGGCACTAACAAAGAACGGAATCTTTTTAGGAGGCGTCTTACTGTGGAAACCAATTGCCAACCGCTTGAACCGTGTTCGCTAACGGAGTCATTTTGTGAGAAAGTTTCAAGCCATTTAAAATACGTCGCGCGCAAACGATTGCACACGCTAGTGCGACCGCACCTCGACTCGATTGATGTAACTCAGATGGTTTGGAAATCGTTCTTGCAACATGATCAAACTCGTTTCACTGACTGGAATAAAAAGCGTTTGCGAGGATATCTGGAACAAGTACTCAATAACAAACTAAAAGAAATCCATCGTCAGTACCTGTCCTATCAAATCCGCAACGTCCGGCGTAACGAGACGGGGACGGAAGAAATACTTAAGAACCACCCCGTCCCTGAAGAACTGCCCCAGCTTCGATTAACCGACACCGATAATTGGCGGCGGATGTGTGCGGCGCTCACACCCATCGAACGCCGTGTATTACTGCTACGTATTCAAGGTCTAAAATTGAATCAGATATCCGACGATCTTGAATTACATAGGCGCTCGGTTCAAAAAATAATGCGCCGCGTACGCAAGAAATTTGTTGAAACGAGCGAGGGTTAGTAGAATAGGTGCTATGCAATACTGTACTATTCTCTCATCCATATCCTAATCCAAACGGTGCTTACAGCAATTTATGAAAATTCACTTCTTAGGCGCCAATCAACAAGTCACCGGTTCATGTTACTGTGTTGAAGCAGCGGGACACCGCTTGCTCGTTGATTGCGGGTTGTACCAAGAACGTTCCTACCAAAATCGCAATTGGGAAGACCTGCCGGTGGCACCCGCCTCAATCGATGCGATGGTTCTTACGCACGTGCATATCGATCACATTGGACTGCTACCGCGGCGAGTTGCTGAAGGACTCGACGTCCCAATCTATATGACCCAGCCTTCTGCTTCATTGGCCGAAATCATGCTCCGTGACTCCGCTAAGATTCAAGAAGAAGACGTCGCTCAAAAACGAAAACGTCATAAACGAGACAACCATAAATCGCCCCATGAAGTAAAACCTTTATACACCGAGCAAGATGTCGAGCGTACGCTGCCGATGATCCGCAGTGTTACCTACAACAAGACGACGTCCTTATGCGATGGCGTCTTTCAAGTCACGTTCAAAGAAGCGGGACATATTCTTGGTTCGGCCATGCTGGAAATCGTCGTCCGCGAAAACAATAAAACTCAAACCATTGTATTCTCGGGGGATATCGGGCAATGTGACAAACCGATTATCCGAGACCCCGCCACATTTGAATACGCTGATTTCGTGGTTATGGAATCTACCTATGGTGATCGCAACCATGCCTCGCACGGTGACGGCGAACAACAACTAGGGAATATCATTAAACAGACGGTGCGGCGAGGTGGAAATGTAATCATCCCGACATTCGCAGTCGAACGCGCCCAAGAACTAACCTATTATTTAAGTCGGCTCGTTCAATCGGGAAGCATCCCTCCGGTTCCGGTCTTTCTCGATAGCCCGATGGCGGTTGATGTGACGCGAGTATTTCAAAAGCATCGCGATTGCTTTGATCAAGATGCTTGGAACATGATCATCGACGGCAAATCGATTTTGGATTTTCCGGGAATGCATCTGTGCCGATCTCGCGATGAATCCATGCAGATTAACGCCTTCAAGGAACCTTGCGTCATCATGTCGACCTCCGGGATGTGTACTGCGGGGCGTATCAAATTTCATTTGAAGCGAAATATCACCAATGAAAAAGCCGCTATTGTTTTTGTCGGATATCAAGCCCATGGCACCCTCGGTCGTCATATTTCCCAAGGAGACGAGTCCGTCAGAATCCATGGTCGCCACTATGACGTGAGAGCAGAAGTCGTCCGTCTTTCAGGATTTTCCGGTCATACAGATCAAAATGGCTTGCTCGACTGGATTAGCCACTTTGGTGATAGTCCCCAACAGGTCTTTTTGACCCATGGCGATCTCGACGCGGCGGAAACTCTGTCCAAGCTAATAACTGAACGATGCGGGCTAGATGTGACCATTCCCGAATTCAATCAAACCGTTAATTTGGATGAATGATATTAATCCTAAGTGAATCAATTTGTATTTCAAATTGTGCTATAATTGAAGCTATTCAAGTCAATTCTAATACACAATATCCCACCGCAAAACCATGAGCCGTCTACACCTATTTCGATTCTCCGACTCCAAATGGATTTGTTCTCTGACACTGTTGCTGGGCGTAATGGCAATTACCGCACAAGCCGTTGATGAAACCGACAAAGCAACACCCACCGCTCGCAAAATCAGCTACTTTAAAGACATCCGCCCAATTTTTCAGACTCACTGTCAAGGCTGCCACCAACCTGCGAAAAAAGGTGGTGGTTATGTTATGACCGATTTCCCACTATTGTTCAAAGGTGGAGAATCTGAAGAAGTAGCGATCATTGCGCATAAACCCGACGACAGCAATCTAATCCGTCGTATCAGCAAGACTGACGGTGTTGCTGAAATGCCTCAAGGGAAAAAACCACTTGCCGATTCTGAAATCGACTTAATAAAACAATGGATCACTCAGGGTGCAGAAAATGATTCGCCGGCAACAACACGCCTGCGCTATTCAACTGAAAACCCACCAGTCTACGTTGCCGCGCCCATCATAACGTCCGTCGATTTCTCCAGTGATGGAAAGTACTTAGCCATCTCTGGATTTCACGAAGTATTGCTTTATCGAGCCGATGGCAGTGAATTAGTCGCCAGATTAATAGGGCTTTCCGAACGGATTGAATCCGCACGGTTCTCACCCGATGGATCCATGCTCGCGGTCGCCGGCGGTTCGCCAGGCCGCATGGGTGAACTACAAGTGTGGAAAGTCGCAGACGCAAAACTGCTGCTGGCACTCACCGCTGGCTACGACACCATTTATGGAGCCAACTGGTCACCCGATTCAACATTGGTCTCTTACGGTTGCCCAGATGCAACCACGCACGCGGTTAAAATTGAAGACGCAACGGAAGTACTATTCAACGGTGCACATAGCGATTGGGTTTTAGACACTGTCTTCAGCACAGCAGGCGATCACCTTGTCACCGTCAGTCGTGACCGTAGCATGAAATTGATTAATGTTAAAACGTCACAGTTTATCGATAATATCACCAGTATCACTCCGGGCGCACTTAAGGGTGGATTGCACGCCGTCGATCGACATCCAGATAAAGATGAACTACTCGCCGGAGGCGTCGATGGAGTGCCGAAAGTCTACAAAATGGTGCGTGACAAGGCTCGAAAAATCGGCGATGACTATAATTTGATTCGCGCGTTTCCTAAACTCAACGGCCGCATTTTCAGTACTCGCTTCAGTCATGACGGCAGTAAAATTGTCGCCGGTAGCAGCTTCAACGGTACCGGACAAATCAAAATTGCAAACTACGCCGATGGAAAAGAAATTGCCTCAATTGATATCGCCAGCGGTATTTTCACAGTAGCCTTTCATCCCGATGGTAAAACGATCGCTGCCGGTGGTTTCGATGGCTACATCTACTTAATAGATGCGGCCACAGGCGCAATCGTAAAACAATTCATTCCCGTTGAAATTCAAGTCGAAGTTGCAAAAACTAAATGATTCACCTCAACAAAAGTATGACGATGAAATCAATAAAATATACAATTCTCTTTTCATTACTGGCCTGCACCGCTGCGTTAACAGGTCAAGAGATCACGACCACCGAAACTCTGCCAGGCGAATTGCAAATCAATTCAATCACAGTCGAGCCCGCAGTGATGGAATTCAATTTCGGGCGTGATTACCGTCAATTGCGAGTGACCGGCCAACTCGAAAGTGGCCAGATCGCTGACCTGACACGTATGCTGTCCGTCCCCAATACGCCGCAACACGTACAAATCAGTGCTGACGGGATTGTCACACCGATTAGCATTGGTCAAGAAACCGTAACTCTGCAGTTCGGTAAATACTCGGCCACCCTCGCCATCACCGTCAAAGCCCTAGAACAAACCACTTCAAGTTTCATAAACGACGTCCAACCCATTCTCGCCAAAATGGGCTGCAACGCTGGAACTTGTCACGGTTCAAAAGACGGTAAAAACGGATTCAAGCTTTCGCTACGAGGTTACGATCCCCTGTACGACCATCGCGCGCTGACAGACGACATAGGTGCCAGACGATTTAACCGCGCTGCACCCGACCAAAGTCTGTTGTTACTTAAGGCAATAGGCGCCATACCTCATGTCGGAGGAGTACGAACAACCATTGATTCGCGATACTACTCAATCGTACGTGACTGGATAACCCAAGGGGGAGGACTCGACCTCGACACTCAAAAAGCGACATCGATTGAAATATTCCCCAAAAATCCGATCATTCCTCGTGCCGGAATGAAACAACAAATCTCCGTGCTTGCGACATACCCAGATGGCAGTATACGAGATGTTACGCGTGAAGCATTCATTGAAAGCGGCAATATCGAAGTCATCGACGCGGACGAACGTGGAGTTTTGACACTCCTTCGTCGTGGCGAAGGCCCCGTCCTTGTCCGTTACGACGGCAATTATGCCGCCACAACATTAACCGTTATGGGCGACCGCGCGGGTTTCAAATGGGAAAAACCAAAGACTCAAAATTACATCGATGATCTTGTCTACGACAAATTAGAACGCGTAAAAATTCTTCCCGCCGATATCTGCTCCGACGAAGATTTTGTGCGCCGAATTTATATCGACATTACAGGCTTGCCACCAACGGTCGCTCAAGTTCGCGAATTTCTGGAAAGCGAACAACCTACTGAGCAACGTCGTAATAATCTGATTGATGAACTTGTCGGTAGCAAAGAATACATTGAACACTGGACAAACCGCTGGGCTGACCTGCTGCAAGTGAACCGCAAATTTCTAGGTGAAGAAGGCGCCATCGCACTACGTAACTGGATCAAACAATCTGTCGCCGTCAATAAACCCTACAATCAATTCGCGCATGAAGTATTGACCGCAAATGGTTCTACGTTAGATAACCCGCCTGCCGCCTATTACAAAATCATTCGTGATCCAGAGACCTTGATGGAAAACACGACACACCTATTTTTGGCCGTGCGGTTTAACTGTAATAAATGCCATGACCATCCCTTTGAACGCTGGACACAAGACCAGTACTACAGCCTAGCCGCCTTCTTCTCTCAAATCGGACGAAAAGAAGACGCTCGCTTCACGGGAAAGAAAATCGGCGGGTCAGCCGTTGAAGGTGCTAAACCGTTGGTCGAAGTCATCTTTAATTCTGGCGCTGGCGAAGTTACTCATCTCCGCACAACTGAAGTTGCCCCTCCATCGTTTCCCTATGAACATCAAGATGCGGCCGGCGAAGAATTGCCACGACTGGAAAAACTTGCCCACTGGATCACATCCTCGGATAATCAATACTTTGCTTCAAGTTATGTAAATCGGTTGTGGGGTTACATGTTCGGTGTCGGCATCATCGAACCGATCGACGATATCCGCGCTGGGAATCCACCAACGAACCCAGAATTATTGGACGCCCTAACCAACGACTTTGTGAAGAGTGGATTTGATGTGCAACATATGCTGCGGACGATCTGTAAATCTCGAGTGTATCAACACACTGTGGCCACCAACCAATGGAATGCGGGGGATGAAATCAACTATTCTCACGCCATCGCTCGTCGCTTGCCAGCTGAAGTTTTGTTTGATGCTATTCATGTTGCTACAGGATCCACTCAGGGTATACCCGGCGTACCGAAGGGATTCCGTGCAGCCGAGCTACCTGACGTTGGGGTCAAAGTACCGTTTCTAGATGACTTTGGCAGACCTGTTCGGGAAAGCGCTTGTGAATGTGAACGCTCCACTGGACTCGTACTCGGACCCATTATGAAGCTCGTCAACGGGCCAACGATCGCCACCGCATTGGCGGATCCCAGCAATGCCCTGTTCCGCATGGCAGGGGAATTCAAGGACGATGAAAGCGGAGATGAAAAGTTGATTGAAGAGGTGTTCCTGCGTTTCCTCTCAAGATATCCCTCGGATCAGGAAATTCAGATTGGCAAACTAGCACTTAGCGAAGCCGGTTCGGACTACCTCGAATTGCGAACCGAACTAGATGAACTGGAAAAAGATATTCCTCGACGCCAGCAAGAATGGGAAGCCGGACTAAACCGAGTAAACAAATGGGGCCCCACAGAATTTGTTTCTGGCCAAACGGATCAGGAAACGAAACTTGAACTGAGAGATGACGGCATCATCTGGGCAACTGGGAAAAATCAAAAAAGTACATATACCATTCAGTTAAAAACGGAGTTGGCTAACCTAACCGCCATCCGATTGGAAGCCTTGTCTGATGACTCCCTGCCCGGTAAAGGTCCAGGCCGATCTCCCAGCAATGGGAATTTTGTCCTCAGCGAATTCAGTATCGGTATCCAACCGGCCAACGGCGAAGGAGAAGTTCAAGCGGTAAAATTAATGGCTCCTTCGGCTACATTTAATCAAGGCGGTTACGACGTTGCCAAGGCCATCGATGGCAATCCAGATACCGGTTGGGCTATTGCGCCGCAACAGGGGAAAAACCACACGGCTGTTTTCCAGACGGACGGAGAAGTTGGCTTTGAGGGTGGTTGCTTGATCACGCTAACGATCGTCAACAACTTTACAGACGACGCCCATCAGCTTGGAAAATTCCGGATTTCCGTTTCTGATTCAGATCGTCCGGTTACCCTGAAAACCTTCCCTGCTGATCTGACCGCATTATTGAATATTCCTGTAGCCGAGCGAAACGAGAAGCAGCAAGCGGATCTCCGCACAAAGTACCTTGCTACAGATAAACAGTATCAATCAATGTCCGCATCGGTGGCAGCGATAAAAATACAATATGACAACAAGAGAGTAACTGGCCTGCAGGATTTAGCGTGGGCTCTGATCAACAACCCAGCATTCTTGTTCAACCGCTAAAGCCGGTTATTGGGAATCCGTTAGATTCACCATATTTCCACTGTGTAGAAAGACACGCTGCATGCCACTTGTGGAGACGCAAAACCTGTCAAAACAATTCGGCGCGATCACAGCGCTCCGTGACTGTTCCATTGAAATCCCACGGGGAACAATCTTTGGTCTGCTAGGGCCAAATGGCGCAGGTAAGAGCACTTTCATACGTTTGTTAATGGGGATGATGAAACCTACCTCCGGCACCGCCACCATCGGTGGATTAAATTGTCACAGCAAATCGTTGCAAGTAAGAAAGCAAATATCCTATTTACCTGGTGATGTCCGTCTCGATCGACACTATAAAGGCCGCGACTTGCTACGTGTCATGACCTCCATACGCAAAGATGGCTCGTTTCAACAAGCCACCGACATCGCTGATTTTTTGGCACTCGACCTCTCGCGACGCGTCCGATCAATGTCGACTGGAATGCGGCAAAAATTAGCGTTAACTCTTGCGCTTTCCAATCAGGCCCCGTTGATTATTCTCGATGAGCCAACTTCTAATTTAGATCCGACCGTAAGACAACAGGTAATTGAGTTGTTGCAACGGCGGAAACAAACCGGACAGACTATTCTATTCTCCTCGCACATCCTCGACGAAGTCGAAACCGTTTGCGACCAAGTTGCTATTTTGAAAGACGGCCAACTGGCCCTGACGGAACAAATTTCCGCCATCCGGCAAACTCATCGCTTGCATGCCCAAATCCGACAACCACTGCCTCCTCCGCCAAAAGATCTTGAAAAACAAATTAGCGTTTCGTATCCCAAACTTGAAAGCAACGGCGATCAAGAGCAGATCATTATTGAAATCCAAGGCGATCTGCAACCCGCTTTTGAGTGGCTCAGTCAAGTTGCCTTCAAAAATGTAACCATCGAACCTAGTCGTTTGCGGAGCCTCTACGAACAAATCCATTCAAATCATGAGTTACCCAGAGCATGATTCATTTAGTACGACATTATTTGCTCAAATCGCGGTTATTATGCGTCGCCTGCAGTCTGGCTATTCTGTTTTTTGTCTACATGCGCATCTGGGCGATCACGTTTTTCGATGCAGAACGATTTAAACAGGTCATTGAGTTTTTCAAAGATTTTGAGAAATTTTCCGCCGTGCCATTTGCACAATTGATGACGTACACGGGCCGCGTCGCACAGGCATTCAATGAACCCATTCTAATTACCATCATTATCATTTGGGCCATTTCGCGAGGATCTGATTGCGTTGCAGGACAACTCAATCGCGGGACGCTCGAAATGTTATTAGGGAACCCTATTTCACGACGACGAGTCTATTGGGTACAGGCCCTAGTAAACACAACCGGAACTTGTCTACTTGCAAGTCTCGCATGGACTGCTATGGCACTGAGTGTTTATTCCAATACGGTCACTGAAACCATCGAGCCACCCGCGCTGGAGATTCCCGGAACTCCGTTTTCAATTCCACTCTCGTTCGCGGAACCTGAAACTATCGAGAAACCGATGTCCGAGTTTGTAGACATACATCAGTTTTGGCCGGCGATTACTATCTTATTTGCAATGGGTTTCTTTGTGACTGGGTTTGCAATGATGATTTCTAGTTTTGACCGCTACCGCTGGCGCACAGTTGGCATCTGTATCGCGTTCGTTGTGATTCAACAAATGATGCGGATCTTGGCGATGGCAAAGCCCGAGTATAACTTTTTGTTAAATTACACATTTTTCAACCCGTTTGACCCAGAAGGATTGGTACACATTTATGTAAACCAGCCCGAACTATACTGGGATTTTTGGTTGTATCGTGGCGATGAAATCCATCGACTCAGTGGTCTCGGCTGTCATCTGGTCTTAATAGGATTAGGTCTGTTGATGCACATCATTGGTGACCAAGTGTTCACTCGACGTGATTTACCTGCACCTGTGTAAGCCCCAATAATCTGGCCTGCGGCCACCATTTTGTTAGAAGTCTATGGTAAGGCAATCGATTATGCGAAGATGTTATTTGTAGGTAATAACCTACGGTTAGTCCCATAGAACAACTGGATTATTTTTAGCCCTAGCAGATTGTGTCCGCCTATGTTTTATTTCGGAAAGAAACCCACAGACGATGTCATTCGTAGTTACCTCAATCAATGCCAAGACATTGATTTCAACTATGCCTACGTCGGCTGCACTACAGATTTGATTGACCGTGGAAACGCTCCACCCGGTTTTCGGCTCGATCGCTATAGCATTGTTCTAGGCGAAGGTGAAGACATTTTCCATCTCGGGTCACAGGCTATTTGCAAATGGGAAATGTTTAACCACCCAATGGCCACATTGAAATGGCACGACACTCCAATTCAAAGCGGTAACATGGTCGCCGTTCTTTTTAAAGTCCTATCACAATGGACCGCTAACCCAGCACGTATCGTATATACATTAAACGCCGAACGCGAAGGCGGAAAATATCGACAATTTGGTTTCGCTTACGGTACGGTTCCAGGACATATCGAAAAAGGAGAAGAGTGTTTTCAGGTTGACTGGGATCAGGAGTCAGATATTGTGCGATTTCGCATTACTGTGATTTCTCGCCCCGGATCATTGTTATCACTAGTGGGAAAACCGATTGTGAATTTTCAACAGAAACGCTTTCGAAAATTAGCGGGCCAAGCGATGGTGGCTGCCATTACGGCAGCAAGCTTAGAGGCTTAATCACATAGATGATCACACCACTGCCATTGATGATACTCATGCTAGCCATCGTGCTAGTCGTTCCGTTAGGAATCCATGTCAGTTTTAGGGCGGAGTTACTGACTGTTAATCAACGAATTCGACGAATTACGTGGAAGCTTTGGATTTGCTGCTCACTACCCGCTGTGATTGCCATCAGCAGCATGCTTTTGTTTTATCCTGTAAATCAAGAGGATCTTGCATTCCGAGCGGTGTCCTGGATCGGTGGTGCTTCGTGGTTTGTGTTTACATTGTGGATATTCGTCATTGGGGCAGCGACTCTATGGCACTTTATCACAACCCTCGTCAAATCTTTAACCACTAAGCAAAAGGTGCCGTGGGATCGTTTACCCGTTGCCGGCGGATGGTTACTGCTCTCGATCGGCGGACTGTGGTTTACTAGCTTGATCGTCGGAAACTCGCCAGCGGGCTATGATTTGCAATTCACGATGTTGACTGCTCTGCATTTTCATTTTGCTGGCTTTGCATTACCCGTCTTGACCGGTCAATTAATTCACTTTTCCCAAAAAAACAAACTCGCGGTAACAAACGTGCTCATAATCACCTGCCCGATTTTGTTAGTCAGCATTCCGTCTGTAGGACTCGGTATTGCCTACTCGCCGACTCTTGAGGTCGTCGCGTCGATTTCATTGTTAACTTGTTGTATTCTGATGGCATTTTGCCAAATTTATTGTGCCGGATTCATAAAATCGCACGGCGGTTGGTTACTCTCAGTATCTGCAACGGCGTTGATTGCAAGTTCCACCATGGCGATCATCTATTCGATAGGAGAATATACTGGCAAGCAATCGCTCGCAATTCCAGTCATGATTGTGTCCCATGGCGTGCTCAATTCCCTTGGTTTTTCCCTGTTAGGGCTCATCGGCTGGACAATTAATAAGAAAAAGTCGAAATAACATGTTATCGAGGCTACAACGGTTACAGTTATAGGTACCTAGTATTTGTTATAACTATGGTGTCGGGAGTTCAACTATGTGGCCAACAAGTGAAAAAACGATAACGTTATTAGCCCAAAAACAAGCAGGCGACGATGATGCTTGGAATCAACTGCTTGATCGTCATCGAAAATCGTTGCATCGCATGGTGCAACTACGACTCGATCGACGTATCCGCCAGCGAGTCGACGTCAGCGACGTGTTGCAAGACGTGATGATCGAAGCGAATCGGCGTATCGATCGCTATCTAGACAACCCGATCATGGATTTTCATCTGTGGATTCGGCAGATTGCTAAAGACCGAATAATTGATGCTCATCGGCGTCATCGAGTTACCAAGCGTCGTAGCGTGGACCGTGAACAAGCACCTGTCGTTCGTGGCCGCATCGACCATTCCACCGTAAACCTCGCCGCCCAACTGCCGGATTCAGATATCACTCCTGCAGCCCAAGCCATACGTCATGAAATGGCACTGCAAACAGAAGCGGCTTTGGAATTGCTACCCGAGAATGACAAGAACATCATCTTGATGCGACACCATGAACAGTTGTCTAATGGGGAGGCAGCGGTGGCATTGGATATCTCCGAAGCCGCTGCGAGCATGCGGTATTTACGCGCACTAAAAAAACTACGTAGCCTGATGATCCCTGACAAAGATAATCAAGAAAGCCACTCAGACAACTGTGACTCCAGATCCTGAAAATCCGAGTGATTCTATTCACTCTTCTGATGTTGATCTACGTTTAGCTACCCTGGTCGAAGAACTGCAACAGAGTCTCCGGCAAGGAGACATTCAACACGTTGAAGCGCTGTGCCAAGAACATCCGGACCTAGAAACCGATTTAAGAGAACTATGGGCTGCCATGGTGGCCGCAACGGTTGCCGGAGTTCAATTTCGGATGCAGGATGAAGATTTAGAGCATCAATCTCCCGTTAGTTCGGCAACGACACTGTCCTGGCAATTCAATTTGCCGGTGAGACAGGGTGACTTCGAGTTAACTGAGGAACTTGGACGAGGGGGCATGGGCGTCGTTTATCGGGCACATCAAATCAGTTTAGATCGAGAAGTCGCTCTGAAGATGATTCTGCCTGGGCGACTCAGCGAACCAGAACACGTTGAGCGGTTTCAACAAGAAGCCGAAGCAGCTGCGCAGCTAGATCACCCTGGAATTATTTCGATTTACGAAGTGGGGAAGTTTGCGGAGCAACCTTTTTTCTGCATGCAACTTGTTGCCGGCCAGACAATTGGTGAATTGGGACAGAAACAAGCCTTTGAGCAACGGCAATCTGCTGCCATGTTATTAGAAGTCAGCGAGGCGATACAATATGCTCATCGGCGCGGGGTTCTGCATCGTGATCTCAAACCATCCAACATTATGGTCGACGCGGATGGAAAAACGCATGTTACCGATTTCGGCCTCGCAAAACGCTTTACGCACGACCATGATATCACTCAAACTGGTGCAATATTGGGTACACCAGCATACATGGCTCCAGAACAAGCTAGCGGCGGCCGCGGATCTACAGGAGTGCACACCGATATTTATGCGTTGGGTGCTATCCTATACTTCATGGTTACGGGGCGGCCACCATTTTCAGCCGCGACGCCCGTGGATACCGTTTTGCTTGTGTTAGACCAAGAGGTTACTCCACCACGTGTGCTCAATGCACGAATCGATCGTGATTTAGAGATGATCATTCTTAAGTGCTTACAAAAACCTGTTGACTTGCGGTACCGATCGGCACAGCAGTTAGCCGATGACCTACGTGCATACCTCAACAATGAGCCAGTCAGTGCAAACCAAGGGCGGTTCTCGAGTATCATCGCTGCGTGGTTCAGTGAAACACCACATACTGCGGTGCTACAAAAATGGGGAATGCTGTGGATGTGGCACAGCGTTGTATTGCTCATCGCCTGTATTATGACAAATGCAATGTTTCTTAATGGATTTGATAATCGCCTATACTATTCAACCACTTGGACATTGGGGTTAGGAACATGGGCAATAGTCTTCTGGAAGATCCGTCACCTGCAGGGGTCCGTCCTGTTTGTCGAACGTCAAATTGCACATGCTTGGGCGGCCAGCATGATCGCAATTGCTTTGTTATTTCCGATCGAATCACTGTTGGGATTGAAGTCTCTGCAAACCGCTCCCGTTCTTGGCCTCATCAGTGGAATGGTCTTCTTATTCAAGGCGGGGATATTGACCGGGAAATTCTATCTACAAGCTGCTGCGCTGTTTCTCACGTCACTCATCATGGCCGCTTTTCCAAAATATGCCCTGATTCTATTTGGTTGCGTTTCCGCGTTGTGCTTCTTCATTCCCGGTTGGCACTATCATCGCCATAAGAACTAGAATTCCTACTATCCAATCTCATTCATTCGTCGTTGGATTTTTTCATTTACTGTTCTCTCTAATAGCAATGCACCTATTTGTCATCTAAAATATGGATTGTGGTATATCTGTGGATCACCCTCGTAACACACGCTACCCAAAAAACAATTCAACCAATCATTTAAGAATCACCGATAGATTCACATCAATTTATCCCGAAAGGATGACCTTTATTATGCGTTTCGCAAAACACTTTCTCATCGTAATCCTCATTGGCACAACCATCTGTACCAATGCTCAAGACACACCCAATGCTGAGCTCAAAGAAGAGTCTATTGCCAAACGCGGTAGCTATGCTTTTGGAGTTCTCGTCATGAAAGACATTAAATCACAGCCAGGTCCACTCGATATAGCTGCCTTTATTAAGGGCATACAGGATGTCTCTAATGACAAAGTGACGATGAGCGAAGATCAGTTGCAAGCCGTATATATAGCGTATCGACAAGTTGCACAACAAGTTGCACAAAAGGAGGCAGCAATGGCCGGTGAAAGAAATTTGAAAGCAGGTACAGAGTTTCTGGCTGCAAACGCGAAGAAAGAAGGCGTGAAAACCACCAAAAGTG
>Ga0302132_10000673_pt1 | contig 19559 bp, 20 predicted proteins | sample CB9_321_MG_FD_203113 | JGI IMG/M metagenome (GOLD analysis project Ga0302132, IMG submission 203113) | Marine microbial communities from Western Arctic Ocean, Canada - CB9_32.1 | ecosystem: Environmental > Aquatic > Marine > Oceanic | place: Canada: Western Arctic Ocean | collected 2017-09-19
TCTGGGTGCTTGGCCACTCGGCGGCGGGATGGGAGTTATTCCCGATGACCAGGCCATCGCTGTGATTCATGCCTCCATTGATGCTGGCGCAAATTTTATCGACACGGCGGAAGGCTATCGAACCAGTGAGGGCGTGCTCGGCAAGGCGTTGCGGGGTCGACGTGATCAAGTCTTCTTGGCAAGCAAGCTGACTGGCGATCACACCGCCGAGCATATGGCTGCTGCTATCGACAACAGTCTGAGCTCACTCGGAACTGACTACATTGATCTTTACCAGTTGCACGGTCCGCAGCCCGACACGCCGATCGAAGAAACGATGGCGAATCTGGAAAAGCTTCGAGACTCTGGAAAAATCCGCTATATCGGAGTTTCAAATTTCTCCGGTGAGCAGCATCGTGAAGCGGCTCAGTACGGAACGATCCACAGTTCGCAGCCGCGCTACAACATGCTGTCCCGCGCAGCTGAAGACGACGTAATTCCAGCATCAATGGAACTCGGAATCGGTGTGATTCCTCACTCGCCTCTTGCCAAAGCAATGCTGACCGGCAAGTACCGACCCGGTCATGTTTTTCCCGAAGATGACGAACGATTTGGGAAGCCAGATTTTAAGGACGAAGCATTCATACCGGCAATGAATATCGTCGAGAAATTGCTGGAGTGGGCGGGTGATCATGGGCGTGAGGGTGCGCAACTCGCCATTGCATGGACACTTGCGAATCCAGCGGTCACTAGCTGCATTGTGGGTGCGAAAACGGCAGAGCAAGCGGCGTACAACGCTGCGGCCGGAGATTGGAAACTATCGGACAGTGATATGGCGGAACTCGGTGAAATTCTTGGCGATTTTCAGCTTCCGATTGAAGTTCGCCCGAAAGCCAGAAAATTATGACAGAAATTAGTGTTGCGACCTCTTCAATCGATAACCAGGATTCTGTGCGATACGCAGTTGAATGGGCGATAAATAATGAATTCAACGGTGTTGAATTTAACGCCCCTGACATCTATCTGTCTAAACAAAGCCTCGTCGATTTGAAGTGGGCGCACGAAATGTCGCAAGAACACGATCTTCGTTATACCCACCACTTTCCGCCCTCAGCTTTACCGGGCTCTCATGTCGCTGCAACACGAGAGCGTGATCTCGAAGAGTTTGGTCACGAAGCTTATGTTGCTGGTGAGCTGGGGGTTGAGGTGATTGTTCTGCATCCCGGAAGGGTGCACGTGCCGGGTGTCGAGCGGGGCGAAGAATCAGAAGATGATCGCGCTCTAGCGATGGATTTCTTCATCGAATGGGTGAAGGCTGCAGCGATAGAAGCTGAGAACGCCGACGTAATCATCGGACTCGAAAACATGCACTACAACCCCGGCTGGGTGATCCGGTCACATCAGGAACTTGCTGATGCAGTCGACGAAATCGACAGCCCTGCTGTTGGGATAACGCTTGACGTTGGACATGCGTGGGGATCAGGTGGAATTGACGCAGGCATAAAAACCTTTGGTGATCGGATTCAGCACGTTCAGGCGCATGACGCTCGTGGGCCTGAGGGCGCACGTAACGTGAAGGATCAGCACATGGAGGTCGGTACGGGATTAATCGACTGGACATCCGTCGGCGAACTGGTGAAATCCAGAAACTACGTCGTGGCACTCGAAACCTCTGGACGTTTGCCAGATAGGGAAGACGCCGTTATTCGGAGTCGCAAAGTACTGCTGAATCACTGGGACTAGCGGAACGCCAGAGTCACGAATATTCCCGCCATGCTCAACAGTGCACCGCCAAGTGCGAATCGAGTGAGACGCTCTCGCAGTACGATCGAAGCGAACATAACTGCCCACATCGGTGATGTGTTTACTAATACGACAACCACACTGGGCGGTGCGTTATCGAGTGCGATTACGAACGTGAGTGCGCTAAGAGCGAACATAAACGCACCCGCAATGAGCCGAACTTCGTTCCCTTTGAAAACTCGTGTGATCCGCTGGGTCGGGAAGAAAATCGCAACACCTATGAACAAAAGTGCAGGCACCAAATTACGGATAGTTGCCGCAGCGACCGGTGGTGTGTCTTCGAGTCCGATTACTGTCGAAAGGAACCCGCCTGCCCACAGAAACGAAGTCGTTATTCCAAGTCCGATACCAACCCAGTCGCCTTTGATTTTTCTTTTGGGCGAATAGGTGCGGCTAGGTTTCGAATCGGACGAACTTGCCGAATCATCATCGTTGTCGGCAGGTTTTAGATTTAGCAGAATGACTCCGCCGATTATCAGCGCAGCTCCACCTACTACCGCCAGCTGAGGCGTATCGCCTAAAAATATCCAACCGGCGAGCACCGAAACCGAAATAAAAATCGATTGTGTGGTCGGATAAACGGTACTGACCGTTCCTCGTGAAAGTGCAAGCCAGAACACCAGCGACCCCGCCGTGTTTACCAGCGCTCCACCGGCGAGAAATAATGCTGAACGTAGTTCGATGTGGATAAGTTCATCGGTCTGACCAATGATGAATCCGACGGTCAACAGAAACGCCAGACCTATCCACACTTGGGCGGCAACGATGTGCGTTGGCTTAACGTTTTTGCCAACGCCTTTGGTGATCACCCCGGTGAGTGCCCAAACAATTGCGTTGGCGACGGCTGCTAGTTCGCCCATGCGTGATTAGCTCTGGGCGTGATCGGATAATTCGGTCGCAGCTGCAATCTACCCTCTCTTAGTCCCTCCCGAAGGAGGGAGGCAGGACCAGCGTTCATTATTAACGCCAGAGTGCCGACGCTGAATCATTCTGCGCCGGCACTTATTGGAATAGATAGCCTTTTTTAGCTGGATTGTTCGGCGAGGTGTTCGGTGAAGCTATCGAGAGTCATGTTGAAGCCCATGAGCATTCCGCTGGTTTCGTTCATGTCTCGCTGCTCAGTTGTGTCATGGAGGATGAGCATTGTTAGCTTGGTTTCTTCACCAGCGTCTTCGAATAGCAGGGTGATGTTCACCTCGTTGCTGTCGTCGCCGGCAATTTGCTCATTCCAAACGATCTTTTCGTTCGGGACGATCTCGGTGTAGTGGTTTTCGACGATTTTGCCCATGTTCTTGCCGTCGGGCATGAACATCTCGTACTTCCATGCACTTCCAACGGCGAAGTTTCGTTCGACTGTTTTGGTGGTCATCATCGATGGTCCCCACCATTTGTCGATGTGATCGTCGCTTGTCCAAACTTCGTAGACGAGGCTGCGTGGAGCGTCGAAAGTTCGTTCAATGACGAGCGTTCGTTCAGGGTGTTGAATAACGGAGGTCATGAGGGGATGTCCTGTTTGTTTGGGTCGGGATCAAATGGTTCGTGCTGTTGAAGATCGGTTAGATAGGCGTCGAGTCGGTTGAGTCGCTCTTCCCAGTGCTGTCTGTAGTTTTCGAGCCACTCGGAAACGTCTTTCATCGGGCCTGCATTTAACTTGCGAGGTCGCCATTGGGCCGACTTGCTTCGCACGATGAGACCGGCGTTTTCAAGCACTTTCAAGTGCTTTGAAACGGCAGGCATCGTCATGTCGAATGGCTCAGAGAGTTCCGTCACCGACGCCTCGCCTGTGGCTAAACGCGCCAGAATCGAACGTCGAGTCGGATCGGCAAGAGCTGCGAGTGTTTTCGAGAGCGTATCTGTTGGCATGTACGTAACCATATAGTTATATAACTAATTAGTAAAGTAAGTTTGATATCTCGACCTTCGTGAAGAGATGTTCGGACGAGTGAGTGGCTTCGGGATCGCGTGTTGCGATATTCGTTCTGGTAGAGGAAGTCCAAAACTGAAAGATTCCGGCGTCATCTCGTGCTAGTCTTCGCTCCGTCCAATCGTCACCACTTAGGAGCCTGTTTAAATGCCCCAAACCCATGAAATCGTTGCCACCATTTACTACCGCACGTTCTCGAAATCGTACCCGGTGCTGGCGACCATTCAGCCAGGCGATAGCGTTGTAACCAAGACGCTCGATTCGGGTGGACAGGATCTTCACGATGCGCAACTTCACGGAAGAGGCAATCCGCTGACGGGACCGTTTTATGTTGAAGGCGCAGAGCCGGGCGATTCGATTTCGGTGAAACTCGACAAACTAAAGCTGAATCGCGATTGGGGTTACACCTCGATTCGACTTGGGCTCGTTGCGTTGAATCCCGATCATGTGGCTGAAGTATTTTCCAATGACTACAAAATGGATCTAGTGCGTAAGGATCGTTCCGACCTGCTGCCGTGGGACATCGATCTTGAACGAAACGTTGTGAGTGCTCGCTACCCGGAAAGTCCGGGCCAAGTGCGGGAATTTCCGGCGCAGCCAATGCTCGGGTGCATAGGCGTTGCGGCAGAAGGTGACTTCACGCCAACGTCGGGGCCTTCTGGTTCTTGGGGCGGAAACATCGACTACAACATGATTCGCGAAGGCTCTACCGTTCACCTGCCGGTGGAGCAGACGGGGGCTTATTTGTACGTTGGCGATGGGCACGCATTGCAGGGTGATGGCGAGGCGCTGGGCAACGGGATTGAGACTTCGATGGACGTTGAGTTCACGGTGACGCTTCACAAGGGTAGAGAGTTGGTTATGCCGCGGATCGAGACCGACGAATACATCATCAGCTTGGGGAGTCAGGCTGAGTTTTCGAGTTCTCTAAATCGAGGACTTCAGCTTTCGACTACCGACATGGTGAAGTGGTTGGTTGCCGACTACGGATTTGAAGATTGGGCAGCGCACACGTTGGTCGGCATGGTTGGGCAATACGACGTGGTGACGGTTGCGGGAAGTATGGCGCTGCGAATTCCGCGGGAGCATTTGGGGTAGCAACCGAACCTCAAATACCCGACTTCCGGTCGTCCTGAATTCGCTTTCAGGAACGGACCGGAGTCAGGATTTGTTTTTGCGACCGCTCGGTGGACTAGGCAGTTCCGACGGCGGTGTAGGAAATTGTTGGCATGACCACTTTTTCGCCTTGGGTGTGTTTTTGAACAATTTCGCTGGTATCGGCAGCAATTTGGGAGCCGAGCTCCTGTCGTTCTTCGTCTGTAAGTTCGCCGAAAGCAGGGATCGCTGCGGCAGCTCCCATCACCATCAATTTCACGAACATCGCTGCCGGTGCAAACGTTGATTCTTTCGACTTTTTGTTGATTTGAACATTACTGAATCCGGCTTCAGCGAACATTGATTCCAGCGGCTCGGAACCGCCAAACGAGTTCGGTATCGACACTGATTCGATCGGCACATTCAATCGTTTGCTGGCGGATGTGAAGAGAGTCTCCCACACCGGGAATTCGTCGGCAGAAGCCCAGACTGAAACGGCAAGAGTTCCGCCTGGTTTCAGCACTCGGCTGACCTCGGAAGCGGCCTTGGCGCGGTCTGGGAAGAACTGGAAACCTTGCTGGCAATACACAGCATCGATCGAATTGTCGGGCAGAGGAATCGAAAGGGCGCTTGCTTCCAGCCATTCAGCGCTAGTTCCACCGAAGTCGCGCCTGCGGGCGACAGTGAGCATGATCGGGTTGAAGTCGAGTCCAACGATGCTGCCCGCGTCGCCGATCAAAGGCGCGATCTGTTCGGATACTAAACCTGTGCCGCATGCCAGATCAAGAACTCGATCCCCAGCTGCTGGAGGTGCTTGAGTGGCGAGGTCTTTGGCCCACGGGCTGAACATCGCCGGTCCAAAAAAATCGTTGTATATATCGGCCGGGGTTTTAGCGTTTTGTGATGTCAAAATCATACCTTTGGGGCGTGTAGGAAAGACGCCAGACTTCAGATGGGCGGGAGTGTGGGTATGTTACACGTAATGCACTATTAGTATCGGGAGTTATGCGTCGGCGTATTAGGTGTTTTCGTTCACCCAATTTTGTACGGCCTGAAGCATGAACATGACGGCGGTGGCGCCGGGATCTTGATGTCCAATCGACCGTTCTCCGAGCCATCCGGCGCGGGATACTTTCGACTGCATTTCGATGGTCGCTTTTGTTCCGGCTTCACACGCTGCAACAGCGGCATCGGTCGATTCTTTCAGCGACTTACCGGCGGACTGAGCTTCTTCGAATGCGTCGATAGCAGGAGACAGGGCGTCGAGCAAGGTCTTGTCACCGATCTTCGCTTTGCCTCGATCCATCATGCCTTGAACTGCGGCACGACCGATGGCTACGACGTCGGCAGCACCTACATCGTCACGGTCTTTTACAGCTGCTCCGCCGCGCATCATGGCGGTTGCGAACAGCACGCCGAACGTTGACGCCGCTGCGCGGTTGAACGCCATGCCAGAACGCCCAAGTTGGTTGCTTACGGGCGTACCTGCGAGATCGTCCAACCCTGCCATCACCGCTTCCATGCCGCGGGTGATGGTGATGCCGAGATCGCCGTCGCCGATTTTGGCGTCGAGGTCGCGGAGGGTTTCTGCTTGCGGTACGACCTCTTCTGAGATCGCTTTGAATATTCCGAGTATTTCGTCTGTCATATGTTTTTATTAGGCTCCATCGTCGTCAGACGACTCAGTCACGCGTCGCAATTCTCCTACCCCTAACCCCTTCCGGTCCGGAAGGGGGACATTATCAAGCCACTGCTACCGTCCTAGTTGTGAGGATAGTAGTGGTGAGTATGAGGGGGCGTCGAGTAGCTTGACCATGTCGTCGTCGTCGAGCTTGCAGACGCTGATCGAAGCGCCAGCCATCTCCATCGATGTTGCGTACTCGCCGACTATCGTTTTGTGAATATTGATTCCGCGATCGGCAAGAATTTCCGACGCTTTATTGAAGAGGATGTACAGCTCCTCGGGCGCTGTGGCACCAAGACTGTTCACCATCACAGCAGCGGTATCGCCTGACGAGAATGGGAGGTCGGGGAGAATTCGATCCAGCATCTGACCAGCGATTTCGTCGGCGGTAAGTAGCGGACCTACCTGCACTCCGGGCTCGCCGTGAATGCCCATGCCGAGTTCCATCTCGCCATCGGCAATTTCGAAACCGGGAGTGCCGGCTGCGGGAATGGTCGTTCCAGAAAGTGCGACACCCATGCTGCGGGTATTGAACGACGCCTTGTTGGCGATAGCGTGGACAGCGTCGAGATCGCGTCCTTCTTCGGCTGCCGCACCAGCGATCTTGAACGGGAAGACAATTCCCGCAACACCACGTCGGCGTTCTCTTTCATCGATAGGAGCCGAAGTCACATCGTCCGCTCCGAGAGTCGTAAGCACCCTGATGCCTTCCATATCGGCCATCTCGGAAGCCATATCGAAATTCATCGAATCGCCCGAGTAGTTTCCGTAAAGGAACAGCACGCCCGCACCGCCGTCGACAGCCTTCGCCACGTCGAGCATGTCATCGGACGATGGTGACGAAAAGACGTTTCCGACGCAGCAACCGGTGGCGAGTCCTTCGCCGACGTAGCCGAGAAATAGTGGCAAATGACCAGAGCCGCCGCCCGTAGCGATTCCGACTTTACCGGCGAAAGGGGCGTTGGCACGAACCAGTGCTCGGGTGCTGCCTTCGACTCGCTTTAGATAGTTTGGGAAGGCTTTGAGAATGCCGGAAACGGTTTCGTCTTCGACGTGGTCGGGATGGTTGATGATCTTGCGCATTGCCATGATGTGTAGCCTTTGGAAAGGGGTGCGGGAGCGATACCGAAGTTCGAGTCGAATGAACCGATAGCGGGAACTTTATTTTGGTAGGCACGGCGTGTCAATTTATGGGGCGCGGTGGAAGCGTGAGGGATTGCGGCGTGAAGGCGCGTTGAATTGGGCGCACAGCTTCATGAGCTGGCGCAGGGTCAGACGGTGTGTGCGGGTGTGAGTCGCACTTGGGCGAGAAAGTGCTGAGGGCGGCTTATGTTATTCGGATAGGTAGTGTTCCTGATCCTGATATGCAGAGAGTATGAAGAAAGCGTTAAATCGTGAAGGCTACCCGTTGCCTACGAGGATTCTGTATACATCCTTCTCAGGTCGCAACATCCTCTCGAAGCCGTCTTCTATTCCCTTGTCTAGAGGGACTAGGGCGGAGATTAGGGGTTTCACGTTAACCGAGCCGTTGGCGATTAGGTTTACTGCTTTGTGGTAGCCGCCGGTGGAGGTTGCGGAGGAGCCCATGATGGTTTTTTCGCCCATGTGTGCTCTGCCGAAGTTGAGGGTGGCGTCTTGGTGCGAGAAGCCGACGATGACTACCCTGCCGCCTCTGCGTACCCAATTAGCAGCATCTAAGCCAGTCCCTGGCGCACCCGCGGTCTCGATGACAACGTCAGGCCCGTAGCCGTTGGTGAGGCCGGGCAGGAGCTCCCCTGGGTCGACTTCGTTGGGGTTCAAAGTTTCTATCGCCCCAAGTTCCCTTGCTAATTTCAGAGATTGTTCGCGGGGGTCGATTGCTATGACGTTGAGTCCGGCTGCCTTGAGGACTTGGAGGGTGCAGAGTCCGACGACGCCGCATCCGATTACGACGGCTGTTTCGCCGACGGTTACGTTCGCATTTTCCACGGCGTGAACTGCAACGGAGGTTGGTTCGGCGAGGGGCGCTTCTTCGTTGGTGACATTGTCGGGCAGGGGGATGCAGAGAGACGCTGGCCAGACACCGAACTCGGCGAGTCCGCCGTCGTCGGAGAATCCGAAGTTGCGTCCGTTTTCGCACAGCTGCGAAGTGCCTTTGCGGCAGAAGAAGCAGGCTCCGCAGGTGCGGACGTTTTCGACTGCGACTCGGGTCCCCACTTCTATTCCTGCGACGTTTGCGTTTTCGCCGAGTTCGATGACGATGCCTGCGGCTTCATGTCCGAGGACGCGTGCGGGTTTGTCGCCGCTGCCGAACATGCCGTGCTGCCACATTTCAATGTCGGTTTGGCAGATGGATGAGTAGGTGAGTTTGAGTAGGACTTCGCCGGCTTTGGGTGTTGGCTTTGGGTATTCGGAGTCGAATCGGAGGTCGTTTTTGCCGTGTAGGACGATTGCTTGCATGTTTTATTGGCTCCGGGCGTCATCGGATGACTTGGTCGCTAGCTGCAATCTACCCATCCTCTAACTCCTTCCCGAAGGAAGGAGGACAGATGAATTAGATTGGAAGTAGTTGGCTTAGTTGATAGTAGAGGCGGTTATAGATTCGGGCGTCACTATCGTGACTTGGTCGCCGCTGCAATGGCGTTTTAGGTCCGGGCGTCATCGGATGACTTGGGACCTCGCTGCGGGGGCGTTTTGTCGCGCTCGTGATCGGATCACTCGGCTCCCGTTGCAATCTACCCTCCCTCGGTCCCTCCCGAAGGAGGGAGGTAGGACAGGCTCCTCACGTTTTATGATTTAGTTGCTGGCGGTGATTATTTGTGGGGGTGGTGGTTGGTTTGTTGGGGGACTATTGTGAGGGAAGTTTTTACGTTTGGGTTGGTGGGGGACGTTGATTGCTGCGACCTGTTTTGAATATCGATGAGGTGTCTGCGTTTTTGGAGCGTTGGGCGGGCGGTGCTGTGGACAAAGTTTCGCAGTTTTCGGATGGTCAGGTTTCGAGCGTGTTTGGGTTTGAGGTGCGTGATGGGGAGCGTGGCGTTAGTCGCGCTCGTGACTCATCGCTCGGCTCCGCGTCGCACGGCGTTATAGCTCCGGGCGTCTTCGGACGACTTGGTCGCGTATCTGCGGAACGGCACTCTAACTCCCTCCTGAAGGAGGGAGGACCGGTCCCGGCGGGGAAGTATGTTGTTCGGTTTGCTTCGGTGGAGAATGGCGATGGGTTGAAGAAGGATCGGTTTATTGCGCCTAGGGCGGCTGCGGTTGGGTTGCCGTTGCCTGGGTTGGTGGAGCATGGCGAGGTGCGGATGGCGGTTGGGAATCTTTCTGATGAAGAGAGGTTGGAGCATTCGGCTGATTCGTTTCCGTTGGGGTTTGCGATTTGGCGCCGGGTGAGCACATGGGGGAGTTGCAGGACGAGGGGCGTGGGCATTTGATTCCGGCTGCGGTGCGGACGATGGATACGATTTCGCTGATCGATATTTCAGATACGACGGGTTATGGCTGGTTTGATGGCGAGGGGAAGGGGCAACGTTCGTCGTGGGCTGAGTATTTGGCTGAGGAGGAGTTTTCTCGGGAGTCGGGCGGGTTTCACGATCGGCGCAGGGCTTGGTTCGATGATGGTGGTGGGTTTCTCGAGGCTTCGGTTTTCGAGCATTTTTCGGGGCGGATGATGTCTGTTTTGGCTGGGTTGCCTGGGGTTGATCGTTCGGTAGTGCACATTGATTTTGGACACGACAATACGTTGGTGGTTGGTAGAGAGGTTTCGGCGGTGTTGGATTGGGACAATTCGATCATTGGGGATCATTTATACGATGGTGCTCGGACGGATTTGTATGCGCCAGCGATAGATTTCAAGCGGCTGTTTGTTGAGCGGTATGCGGCGACGGGCAGAGTAGTTGAGGGTTTGGACGCTCGGTGGTTGGTGTGCGAGCTGCATGTGGGGTTGCAGGCGCTGAAGTGGTACGGGAGGTCGGGCAATGAGGAGGCGTATCACTGGATGAAGGCGCGGTTGTTTCACTTGGTGGGTGAGGGACCGGCTGTGGGTCGGCATCCGGCTTAGCGTTAGTCGCGCTCGTCATCGGATAACTCGGCTCCACGTCGCAGGGTGTTATGGCTCCGGGCGTCGTCGAACGACTTGTCACGCGTCGCTGTTCTCCTACCCTAGCCCTTCCATCCGGAAGGGGATAGCTGCGGCGTTGGATTCACTATCTGGCGGATATGAGCCTGATGGCTGCTGCGCCTAGTTTTAGGACGTCTTCTGGCGGTGTGCGGAGTTCGCCGGATGGCGTTTTGAAGGTGACTTCGTTTTGGAGGTCATCAAGTGACGCCCAGAGCCAGCCGACGCTTGCGTCTGGGTGTTCGTCTTTGGCTGATGTCTTTTCGCCAATGAGTCGGGTGAAGTAGATGTGGTCGATGTGCTGGTGCTCGCCGTGCTTTTTGTCGACTACGTTTTCGATCATGATGCTGTGGGGTGCGGCGACTTGTTCGAGGTTGTCGATTTCGAGAGCTTCGTGGGTGGGAACGATTTCAACGTCGAAGCCGGTTTCTTCTTTGATTTCACGAAGAGTCGTTTGGACGGGGTCTTCGTTGGGGTCGACGTGTCCGCCGGGTGGGAGCCATTCCTGAACTTTTTGGTGCCAGTGGAGCAGGGTGGAATCGCCGTGAACGACGAAGCCTGTTGCGGTGAAGTGGCGGGTTTGAGGGGTTGGCAATGGGTGGTGAGATATTGCAGTGGGTTAGTGAGTTAGCTTGTAGGCGAGATTAAGCCTACCGATGTTGGCGTGCCCCCTCAACCTAACCTTCTCCCTCAGGGAGAAGGAATAGAGCAGAAGTACGGCTGGTTCGAAAAGGTGGCAGACGCGAGTAGAGCCACCGGACCAGCATATCCGTTTTACGGGAGTTTGCTGATCGGGTGGCTCTACTCTTGAGGTGCCCTACTGGTAGGGCGCCCTACCTAAAGCAGGACACCTCGTTTGGTACTAGACATTAAAACTGACCACCTCCTTGTTGGAATCGAACTCCGGACAGTCGAGTTTTCCTGTCCACGGCCGCCTGCCCGATGAAGGGTTTGGTCAAGACCGATTATCGGATTATACGGAATTGGGCAGAAAAAAGTTTGCGGGGAGTCTCCCACGAGCGTAATCAGTTTTAGTTAGCGCTTGTTGCCCAATCGTGGATTACGAGTGAGATTGGATGGTTTCCCAGTGGGGGGCGTTAGTCGCGCTCGTCATCGGATGACTCGGCTCTGCGTCGCAGTCTCCCCCTCTAGCTCCCCCGGTCCGGGGGAGGACCGTTAGCTCCGGGCGTCGTCGGATGACTTGGTAGCGCGTCGCAATCTACCCTCCCTCGGTCCCTCCCGAAGGAGGGAGGTAGGGCTGCAAGGGTTTAGAGGCGGCCGAGGACTTCTGGGTTTACTAGGATTTCTGGTCGTTCTCCGCGGAGGACTCTGGCGGCTTCTTCGCCGGCACGTCGGCGGATGGTCTCCCAGCCGATTTTGCTTGATCCTGCAACGTGAGGGGTGCAGATGACGTTGTCCATTTTCAGGATTGGGTTGTCTGGAGAAAGTGGTTCTTCTTCGTAAACATCGATTCCAGCACCGGCGATTTGACCGCTTTGTAGAGCGGATACCAGTGCAGTCTCATCAACGACGGGTCCACGTGATGTATTGATCAGATACGCCGTTGACTTCATTGATTCGAGGGCATTGGCATCAATGTAGTGGTGGGTGTTGCCTGCTAGATGCGGAACGTGGAGTGTTACGTAATCAGAGCGATCGAGTAGCTCGCTTTTTGAAACGAATTCGACGCCGTATTCGATAGCAAGATGCTGACCTACGAAGGGATCGCTGACCAGGACGGTCATGCCGAGTGCTTTGCACTTACGTGCCATAGCGCGCCCGATCCAGCCGAAGCCGACGATTCCGACGGTTTCACCGAAAATGCGATTGAGAATTGAACGTGAGTAGACCTCGCCCCATCTGCCTGAAGTTGTCGCAAGATCCATGCGTTTCAGTTCACGAGCTGATGCCATTAGCAGCGAAAGTGCGTGATTAGAGACTTCTTCTGAGGTTGAGCCAGCGATGTTAGTAACGATAATTCCAGCTTCAGTGCAGGCATCGACATCGACGGTGTCGTAGCCGTGGCCGTAGCGGATGATTAGCTTGCAGTTCGTGAGCTGGTCGATCATGGACTGAGTCACCGGGGAGTGATCGTTGAGGATTACGGTTGCGTCTTTTACAGCCTCAATGATTTCGCCTTCGGAGGAGACTGCAACTGAAATGATTTCGCAGTCGATTCCGGCGAGGGCAATTCGCTCAAGTTCAAGCGGAGATTCTGTGGCATCGACGTGGACGACGAGTGGTTTTCGGTTAGGCATGAGGTGCTACTTTTTGTTCGATCCGTTTTTAGAGTTCATCACTGGACCGTATGCCGCTCCGATAGCGACTCCAAGGGCGATCCAGAGGCCGAGGTTGTCTGTTGCTGCCCCTATCGCTAGACCGATAGCGATACCCATGCCCATTCCGATTCCAGTGTTTTTGTTTTGGGAGTTTTTGTCGTTTGTTGGCATGAGAGTTACTGCTTGTCGGGCGCAGTTGAAATGAATTCAGGATGACAGTGGGCAATGGAAAGCGGGTTGGGCGGCAGGACGATTTCACCCTCACCCCAGCCCTCTCGTTCTAGGTCCGGGCGTCGTCGAACGACTTGGGACCTCGCTGGCGTTAGTCGCGCTCGTCATCGGATGACTCAGCTCCGCGTCGCAATCTCCCCCTCTAACTCCCCCTATCCGGGGGAGAACCGTTGGTCACTCGCTGTATTCTACCCATCCTCTAACTCTTGCCTTCGGCTTTTGTCCGAAGGAAGGAGGACTGTGGTTCGTCACATGGAGCTACGCCTGAAATTAGAACCAGTTGGCTTTGTCTACTTCGTTTCGGAGTGGTTTGCCTGCTGCGAAGTTGCGGAAGTTGTCGAGAACGATTTCGAAGCGACGTTCCAATAAGTTTGCACCACCAACCGCCGCAGTGTGCGGAGTGAGGATCGTGTTTGGGGCGTCCCATAGCGGATGGTCGGCAGGAAGCGGCTCGATTTCGTAAACATCTAGGGCTGCACCACCGATAACACCAGATCGCAATGCGTCGTTCAAGTCATCAAGTTTTGTGGTCATTCCGCGTCCGATGTTGATGAATTTTGCTGAGTCTTTCATCATTGCAAATTTCGATGAATCGAACAGGCCTTCAGTAGCAGGTGTGTGCGGAATTGTAAGCACGACAAAATCGGCCTTAGGCAGCTGATCGTCAAGCTGGTCGGGCGTGAACATGTCATCGACCCACTCAGGCTTGTCTTCGCGTCTAGCGTCGATACCGAGCACGCGCATGCCGACTGCTTTGCAGAGTCGGGCGGTTTCTGCGCCAATGCCGCCAACACCGACGATTAGTACGGTCGATTCTGGCAAGAAAATATCGTGGTAGGGATCTTGTAGAACTTCGTATTTACGTTCGTTCTGCTGATCGCGGTAGACGTTGTAGTGCTTCGTGAAATTCAGGATGTAAGCGAGGATCTGGATCGATATGTGATCGTTGTAAATACCTCGGAAGTTGGTGACTGCTGTTTTGTGAGCGATCAGTTCGTCGAAGTAGTACCCGGCTGCTGGCGCTGCTGCTGGAGCTTGTAGCCAGCCAAGATTTGGTGCTGCCGCTATAAGTTCAGGAGTCATCGTGCCGTAAGCGGCGTCGGCGTCGGCGAGTTCTTTAATAGCTTCGTCGTTGGTAGCAGGAGTAGCGATGTCCCAGCCGGTAGCGCTGTCGAGCAGGCGCGGAATCCATTCCTGGAAAAGGTCGGATTGAGGTGGCAGAAATACAAACTTGTTTGCCATAAGCGGGTGATCGTTTCCTGTAGTTTCGGTTTTGCTGCCGAAAATATTTGAGTAGTTCGAGAGCGTTCTAATTAATGGTGCGAGGCAGATTTTAGCACCGGAATGGTGCGGGAACGGCGAACGTGAGCCTTTGTACGGGTTAGCTCTCAAAAATCTCCGTGTATCCTGTCTTTTAAATTATGAAAATTGGTGATTTTGAAATAGAAATGCCCGATCCACCGCTGCAAGATCCGCATTGCGTTGCGATTTTGAAGCCGTGGATTAATGTAGGCAACGTCGGAAAAATCGTGCTGAGACGACTCGGCAAGATGTACGCGTCGGAACGTATTGGCCAGCTCGATCGTCCAAGTAAGTTTTATGACTTCACGCGGTATCGACCTGAAATTCGATTGAACGGCGATGTTCGATCTGTACGAGTTCCTAACACTCGGGTTAGTTATGCTCGGCGAGTTGGTGAACACGATCTGGTGTTGCTGGAGCTTCTTGAACCTCATGCATTTGCCGAGGATTTCAACGATTCAGTAATCGAGTTGATTAAGGCTCTGGGCGTTAAACGATACGTTCAGATCGGTGGCATGTACGACTCTGTTCCACACTCTCGTGAGCTATCTGTCACGGGGTCGGCTCGTGGCTGGGAGCCACCTGCGGGGATGGGTAACGTGAAACTCAAAGGGTCTCGCTATCAGGGTCCGACTTCGTTGACATCTCAGATTTCGGAACGAATCGTTTCGGAGCTGAAATTAGAGACTTTGTCTTTGATGGTTCATCTGCCGCTTTATTTGAAGCTCGATGATGACTATGCCGGAAGTGCGCGGATATTAAAGATTCTTTCGGAGCTGTACGGCTTCAGTACGATTTTGCCTGAGATTGAAATGGGCGAGAAGCAGTATGAACAGGTGGGGCCGGCAATGGTCGATAACCCTGAGCTGAAAAAAATGGTGGAGCGGTTCGAGCGTGAAGCCGCGACTGATTCGGCAGACGACGAAGGATCGGAAACTGTTCGTTCAGCGTCGGAGAGCGGAGTTTCACTTCCTCCAGAGATCGAACAGTTCCTAAGCGAAATTTCAGAAGGCGAAATTGACCCAGACACCGATGGTTCTGGGTCGGAACGTGGGTAGGAATCTATTCGGTTTCCGCTAGGTATTTACCTCGCGATGAACTCCCAAGGACCGCAAAGACCGGCGCCAATGTTGGTGACCATGTTTTTGAGCTTGGTCGGTGCATCTCTTCCAATGATTACATGGAGCCCTAGTGGCGGTGGCGTGCCACCTTTTGGCGGAATTATCGCTGCGAAGAAATCTTTTGCAAACGGAGTTCTATCGGCAGTCGATTCGACGGTGAATCCAGCGGAAGTCAGATGCTCGTTCATCTCTTCCGGAGTGGCTAGGAAGCTAGATTCGGAGACGGTTGCCCATGGGACTGGAAAGGCTAGTTCTTCAGTATTCGGTCCTTGAAGTACGTCGTAAATTGCGAAGGTGCCGCCTGGCTTGAGTACTCGGCGAATCTCTTTGTACAGCGCTGTCTTGTCTTCGATGTTCATTCCCACATGCATCATGAACGCTGCCGAGAATGAGTTGTCTTCGTAAGGCATATCAAGTGCGCTGCCTTCCGTAATGTTCACGCGTTCGCTCAGGCCGACGAGATCATTAAGCCGACCTGCTACTTCACAAAACTCTGGCGTGAGGTCGATGCCTTCGACTTTGCATCCATAATTTTTGGCTACGAAGCGTGATGCTCCGCCAATTCCTGCGCCAATATCTAGGACGAGGTCGTCTTTTGTGAGATTCAGCTGATCGAATAGGTGAATCGAAGCAGGACGACCACCGATGTGGAATTCGTCGACTGGTGCAAGATCGTCGATGGTTACCGCTCTGTCGTTGCCAACAGTTATTTTTAGCCCCGATTCAATCACATCGCCGAGTGTGCCTTGCGAATAGTGACTTGCAATATCTTTAGTCATGGTCGGCAGCCCTTTTATTTAGTTGGGAACGATTTTTATCGCCCCTACGAGTTCGGTAAAAAACAAAGCCACCCACCCCAGTTCAAGAGTGGGTGGCTTTGTAGTGCGTACTTTACTTGTTTGTGACGGTTACGCCTGTGAGCTTCTCAACGTAGCTGAGAATGCCTGAGTGGTCGTTTCCGCCTTCGCCCCATTCGATTAGAGCTTTGAATACCTGCTGCAAGTTTGCCGTGACCTGAAGCGACAGACCTAAATCGTTGGCTGTCTTGGCTGCGTTGTTGATGTCTTTGTAGTGAAGCTCGATACGGAAGCCCGGTGCAAAGTTGCGTTCGAACATCATTGGAGCTTTGGCGTTCATGACATTGGAACCGGCGAGTCCGCCCTTGATTGCGTTGAATACGGTTTCAGGGTTTACGCCTGCTTTGGTTGCAAGAGTTAGTGCTTCAGCGAGGGCGTGAATGTTTGCACCTACGATGATTTGATTGGCGAGCTTGGTAGTGTTTCCTGCGCCGCTATCGCCACAGAGAACTGCTGACTTGCCCATGATTTCGAATAGTGGCTGTGCTCGTTCGAAGTTGGCGGTGGTTCCACCAACCATGATGGCGAGGTCGCCAGATATTGCCATTGGTTCGCCACCTGAAACAGGAGCGTCGATGAAGTTGACGCCTTTGTCTGCACAGGCGTCGTGGATTCGCTGAGATACGCCGGGCTCGATCGATGACATGTCGACGATGAGGTCGCCAGCGGATGCACCTTCAAGGAGTCCGTTTTCGCCGAGCACTACTGCTTCGGAGTCTGGTGAGTCAGGAACCATCAAAACTATGATGTCGGATTTCGAGGCTACGTCGGCGGATGATGTTCCGGCTGTTGCGCCTTCAGCGACTACTGTGTCGACTGCTGCGGATGATCGATTGTAGACAGTTACGTCGTAGCCGGCTTTAGCCAGGTTGATGGCCATTGGCTTGCCCATGATTCCGAGTCCGACGAATCCGATTCGTTCTGCCATTTCTTACGTTCCTCTAGTTACTAGCTGTGTGTTGCTTTGTTTTAAGAATATTTAGGTACGTCAGTATAAGACGGTTATCTGGTGCTCGCGACAGTGATCGTTGGGTAGTGTGGCGTCCTTCGAGAACCTCAGGATGACATTGGGATTGGAGTCTCGATGTCATATGTATCAACTTCGTTCATAAAAAAGCCCTCTCCTGCGCGGAAAGGGCTTCATAAAATAGAGTCGCAGGCGACCTTATTCGTCTTCTTCTTTCCAGAAGCGTTCTTCGATGAAGTTGTAGTCGGTTGGCTCCATGCGCTTTCCGACGTCTTCGATCATCTGAGGATGGCCACAGGCGTAGACGCAAGTTTCAGCCGGATTTACTCCGAGCTTCTCAAGGTAGTCTTCAACCAGTAGGTTGATTCGGCCCTTAGCGCCGGTCCAGTTGGCGTTGCGTTCTTCATTTGGTCGTGAGACCGAAGGGTAGAACTTGATGAAATCGTGCTCGGCGGCAAGCTGGGTTAGCTCTTCGTCGTAGCCAAATTCGTCGTCGTAGCTTGCGCCTTCAAGAACGTGGAACGTGTAGTCCTCACGAGCAACTCCGTCGGCAGGTACTGGCCATTCTGGGTCGCCTAGGAACTTGCGAAGCATTGATACAAATGGAACCACGCCAGTTACGGTGCCCACGAAGACGTGGTGCTTGAACTGAGGCTGTAGCACGAAGATGCCCTTGGCTCGTGGGCGAAGTGTCATTTCAGCGCCGACTTTCTGGTGATCCAGAAGTGGGGTGAGGTGACCGCCGTGCTCGACAGGAACGATTTCGATGAACAGTTCGATGTTCTCTTCGTCAGGTGAGGAAGATATGGAATATGGACGTTCAATGCCGTCGACACCGATAGTGCAGTATTGGCCCGGCTTGAACGTGTAGTCCTGCGCAGGTTTGATCCAAAACTTTACAAGGTCATCGGTAAGTTCTTCTCGTTTAACAAGTTCGCAACTTGTAAATCGACCTTTTAGTCGTGGGGATTCAGCGTCTGCCATCGTTTACTTACTCCGTACATATTTCGAATTTAACGTCAATCAGAATACCGTATGCGCAGCACGGAGGAGAGCCTTTGGATAGGTGGTTTTACATGTAGGTTTAGTGATATCCGCATATTGGTGCATTAATACCAAATAGTGCAGGTGGTGTGGTGTTAGAATTTCCGGCAAATTCACTGGCGCATCATGCACGTGAATTGATCTAAAAATAAATGCGATTTGAAATGTTCTCTAACATCGCAAATTGGACTATCTGGAGCGGTAAACATGGCAGTACGAACACCGGGCGTTGCTTACAGCATTACGGTTCGATCGGAATATCCGAACACACCGGGGATGCTAGGCAAGATCACCTCTGCGATTGGTGATGCCGGGGGTAGTGCTCAGGGTGTAGACGTTGTGCAGACGTCGCAGAAGGAAATGGTCCGAGACTTCACCATTAATACCAGTGGACACGAGCACGCTATTCAAGTGGTTGATGCGATCAAGGCGGTAGATAGCGTCAAGGTCAGGAGTGTTTCCGATCAGACTTTCTTGTTACACGTTGGTGGCAAGATTGAGATGCGATCACGTGTATCTGTCACTACTCGTGACGATATGTCGAAGGCTTACACGCCGGGCGTTGGCCGGGTATGTATGGCGATTCACGATGATCCCGCTGCGGTTTGGGCGCTCACTGGCAAGGGCAACACAGTTGCTGTTGTTTCTGATGGCTCGGCAGTTTTGGGGCTTGGCGACATCGGTGCAGCTGCATCACTTCCTGTGATGGAAGGTAAGGCGTTGCTGTTCAAGGAGTTCGGTGGCGTTGATGCGTGGCCGATTGTTTTGGACACTAACGACACTGAAGAGATCATCAGTATTGTGAAGGCGTTGGCTCCAGGATTCGGTGGTATCAACCTCGAAGACATCAGCGCTCCACGTTGTTTTGAGATCGAAAAACGGTTGAGGGCAGAGCTGGATATCCCAGTGTTCCACGACGATCAGCACGGTACGGCTGTTGTTGTGCTTGCTGGTTTGATCAACGCTTTGAAGATCGTTGACAAGAAGCCTGAAGATTTGAAGATTGTTGTAGCTGGAGTTGGTGCTGCAGGTACTGCTTGCACTAAGATTTTGCAGAGCTACGGAGTCAAGAACATCATCGGTTACGACCGCACAGGTGCTCTTGATCGAAGCCGTGATTACGGCGATAACACTATGAAGCAGTGGTTCGCAGACAACACCAACCCTGACGACTTCA
>Ga0302132_10000682_pt1 | contig 19481 bp, 14 predicted proteins | sample CB9_321_MG_FD_203113 | JGI IMG/M metagenome (GOLD analysis project Ga0302132, IMG submission 203113) | Marine microbial communities from Western Arctic Ocean, Canada - CB9_32.1 | ecosystem: Environmental > Aquatic > Marine > Oceanic | place: Canada: Western Arctic Ocean | collected 2017-09-19
TATGAACAAGCGATCGGAAACCGGCGTTTCGCTTTGTGGTCCGCAATAGCCAACCGCGCCACTGGAATGATAGCAGGGACGGTGCGTGTCGTACCCAAATGTGACATAGTTGCACACGTAGAGGTCAAGCCAACCATCATGGTTGACATCGACAAACGCCGTGCTGGTCCCCCATTCTGGAGATTCTACACCGGCGTGTTTGGTGACGTCTGTGAATGTTCCATCTTGATTATTTTGAAATAGCTGGTTTTCACCCCAGTTGGTGACGTACAAATCTTGGAAGCTATCGTTATTGAAATCACCTACTGCGACACCCATGCCATACCCAAAAGCACGAATGCCGGATTGTTCTGTAACGTTGACGAACTTAACGCTGGTATTGCCGGCGTCGTCGACGGTGATGTCGTTGCGGTATAGTTGATCGCGTGGTTTAGATTTAGGCGGGTAAGTGGAATCTTCGAGTGTAGTGTTTTGACCGAGAAGTGAACCTTGCACGAGGTAGATATCCAAATCTCCGTCATTGTCGAAATCGAAGAAGACGGTGCCCGAGCCCATCAGTTCGGGAAAATAGAGTTCACCAGTCATGCCATTGTAGTGTCTGAAATCTAAGCCAACTTCATGGGTGACTTCGGTGAAAAGGTTCAGAGAAACAGCGGTAGTTGGTTGGGATGTATTGCCGTGGGTATTTGGTTTAAGGGCTGGATCGGAATCACAGCCACACACAAGTATCATCCAGCATGTGCAGCAACGAAGTAGATTATAAGTAAACGATTTCATGGGTTTCTTATAACATTAAAGCGGCCGCGCGATAAGGGAATTCCTATCGTGCGGCCGCGGTGGGTAATGATGGTCTTAGTTGAAAATAGGTTACGGACACAAGTGAAAACTAGCTAATGCGGCATGCCTATTTGACTGATTGTTCAACAGTGATTTCCAAAGCGAGGCCGGCTGGCAAGTCCATGTTAGCAATGGTCAGCGTAATTTCACCAGAAACCTTTAGCTTGAGATTAGACTTAACAACACGCCCTTTTTTGGCATCAAACAACAGGGTAGTCGTCCCAGTGATGATTTTTAAGGCGCTGTCGGTTACCGCGGGTGCACCAGCTGTCGCTGCTGGTTGTTCAAAATCAACTTCGGTGAATTTGATATCGACTTGATGCAACGTTACTCCATCTTGCTGAACAGTTCCGACGTATTTCTGTTCCGACGTAAGTTCGAACATGGCGCCTTGTCCGAGGTCGAGAGTCGTTTCAGAATCCCAAGTGTCACCGACGTTTACGGGTTTGTCATTGAAGTCATCTATTTCATTTTGTGCTTTCTCTTTTAGTGCGTCACCGTCCAACTCGCCGCCGAGCATTGCTTTTGCTTGATCGTCGAGTGCATCCAAACCTTCCGCTTTGACTTCCATTTTTACAATATCACCGTTCTTGGCATGAACAATAGTAGTGCGTGATTTTGATAATGCTTCCATTAAGGGCAATATAAAATCAAGCTGGGTGCCTTGAGGTGTATTTTCGCCGTTGGAGTCGAATTCTATTTCGATACCACCAGGCAGAGAAATTTTGTTTTCAAAGGAAGTATACTTTGACGAATAAGTAACGTTACCATCGGAATCAGGTTTGCTGACATCGGTTTTCGCAGTTACTTTACGCGTATTCGCGGTGTCAATTTCTTGACCCATAATCGACAACTTTTGATTCACTTTGAAAACCATGTTTGTTTCGAAGGAACCTGGAGCTTGGACACGTGGTTTGATAATGATTTGAGCGGAAGCAAAAGGCGCTATAAGTAAAGCGACCGTCAATGCTAGAAAAAGAGTTCGTTTAAACATGTGTATAGTCCTTTAAAAAATAGTGAGTTTGAATGTTAATTTGGTTAGGGAATCTGCCAACTTCGCTTGAGATCTAATGTCAAATGAGCGGTTTTCTTGGTTCGTTTCGTTTTGAATGTAATATCACCTGTTAGCGAAAGGTCTACGCTCGACTTGAAGATGCGTCCGTGGTGACTGTTGAACCAATAGGTTTTGTCAGCCTCGACGATCGTAAGGGGATCGCCTTGAGCATAGGTTTCCGTGCCGCGAGTGAAGACACCTTCGTGAAATTCTACGGTGACTTGGTGAAGCATTTGTTTCGATGTAGGGTGTTCTGCTTTGGCTAAATAGGTATGCGTAGTCTTAAACAAAAACTGTGAATTGTGGCTGAGCGGAATCGAAATGATTTGATCCCACGAATCATTAATTTTAACTGGAGCAATGTGGTATTGGCTAAGTGCTTGCTGACGCCGTTTTTTTACCGTTGCTGTATCAAGGTCAGCAAAAACCAACGTTTGTGTTTCCTCTGGAAGTGTAGCAAATGTCGAATCGATTGTTAGATTGAATATGTTTCCTGATTGGTCGAGTTGGGTAGTGATGGTTGCATCGCAAATTGCATCAAACAGGGGAACTTCTGCTTTCGAATCCGTGGAGTCAAAGGCAAAACGGATATTACCCGGCAATCGGGTTGAGTTTTTGAGTTGCTCGACCGTCTCTGTAATCGTTACGTAGCCGTTTTCGTTTGGTTTACTGACTGTATGGAGTGTTGTTTTGGTTTGTTGTTGTGTGGTTTTATAGTCGATGTCGTCAAGCACGATCAATTGGGAAAGTTCAAAAGAATGTACGATTTTGAAGGTGCCGGCTGTGGGTACTTGTGGTGCCAGACGGATCTGGCCGTGCAGGCTTTGGTGAGGGTGAGCGAGCACCAATAGTAACACGATTGTTAGTGTTTTGGGCATCTGGTAATAGTAATGTTTATGGAAAAATTGAAAATGTCGAGGGATCCTTAGTTATACGATGAATGGGTTGTATTATTTCATGGTGAGCCTTATTAATTGCAAAATTTGCTCAGAATCTGTCCGCAGTCTAGGGCGTAAATCAGCGTGGATAGGTCGCTTTTGCGCTTCAAATTATCCGTTGGATATGCGAAAATGTAATTCCTGCCTTTATTCGCTCATTGTGTGTTGCTTCCTCCCTTCCCCACAAAAATATTAGATGTGAAAGCCAAATGTACAAACGGTATATTACTCTTGTTTTTGCTTTTCTTTTGAGCTCAGTAATAGTGCTTGGAGACGAACCGGCAACGGAAATGCCGACGGCTGCACAATTAGAGTTCTTTGAAACTAAGATTCGTCCCGTATTGGTACAGTATTGCTACAAGTGTCACAGCGCGGAATCAGATTCCGTTAAAGGCGGATTGCTACTGGACAGTCGTAAGGCGATTCGCGTGGGTGGTGATTCTGGCCCAGGTGTTGTGCCAGGCGAACCGGACGAGAGTGTTGTATTGTCGGCAATGCGTTATGAGAGTTTCGAGATGCCGCCCAAAGGGAAGTTGTCTGATGAAATACTGCAGGATTTCGAAACGTGGATCAAGCAAGGTGCTGCCGACCCACGAGAAGGTGGTCAGTTAGTTAGCAAGACAGAAATCGATTTTACAGAGGCAGGTAATTTTTGGGCATTCCAAAAACCTGTCAAATCCAAATTACCAAAGGTTCGCAATAAAGCCTGGATGGCTCATCCAATTGACCGCTATGTTGCTGCTGACCTAGCGAAAAATCGTTTATCGGTCAGTGACTCAGCCAGCAAGCGGGTTTTGATCCGCCGCGCGTATTACGACTTAATTGGTTTACCACCCACGATCAAACAGCAGACCGCCTTTATAAATGACTCCTCGCCGGACGCTTTTTCAAAGGTGATTGAAACATTACTCGAATCAAAACACTATGGCGAACGCTGGGGACGTCATTGGCTAGATGTGGCTCGCTACGGGGAAGATCAGGCCCACACGTTTAAAGCCAGAAAATATCCACGTGGCTATTACTACCGTGACTGGGTGATCGATTCGATAAACGCTGACATGCCGTACAACGAGTTTGTAGTACAGCAACTTGCAGGTGACTTACTGGACCAACCCAACGTACATGAGCGGACCCCAGCGCTGGGTTTCTTTGCACTTGGACCCGTGTACTATGCCGAGAATGTTGAAAAGGCAAAAGCGGCAGCGGACGAATGGGACGATCGAATTGATACTTTGACCCGCGGCGTGTTGGGGCTGACAGTTTCCTGCGCTCGTTGTCATGACCACAAGTACGATCCAATCACGACTAATGATTATTACGCTTTGGCTGGAGTCTTTGCGAGTACTAAATATCAAGAGCGGCCCATTGTATCTCAGGAAGTGGTGGCCCAACGGGCGACAGCGGAACAAGCAGTGCGCGACCAAGCCTTGGAAATCAATCGCTTTTTGGCACAGGCGGGGAGGACCATTCGCCCGTCGTTGACCGTGGAGATTCCCGTTTACATGCAAACTGTTTTTAAATGGATGCAAATAAAGGATCGAGTTGACGACAAGAAGAAAGCATCCGAGAAGTTGTTAAAGGAATCGGGACTGAATAAGACATTGCTAGATCGTTGGACGAAGTTGCTCGAACTGAAGAAGGAAAAAGCTCGTGGCCAATATTCTTTCTTGGCGGATTGGTACAGTTGGCTTGATGCATTACCCAATGACAAAGATTTGTCCGCAGATGAGACACGTTTAGCGGAAGTTAAAGCCTTAGGCGAAGCCTTGCAAACTGCCGTGGAAAGTCGTTTAGATGATCGACAGGAATTGTTTGCTGAATTTGGCGTAAATGCTGCGTTTGTGCCGGCTGAAGATTTGTCAGCAGTTACGGCGGGCGTAATTCCTTTGGGGAACTTATTTGATGATAGTAAAGATGTTCCGTTAGAGAGTGCTTTGGCTTCTGATAAACATGGAGCAGTCGCTGAGACAGCCGATCTAGGTGTGCACTTGGTGTCCTATGGCTGGGGCACACGTATCAAGATCGGCCCTGAGATTGATTTCTCGTTTGCTCAAATCGGATCTGACAGTAACAAGCACGGCAGTGTGACGAATGACGGCTGGACGGGCCGCAGCGCGATTTCGACAACAGGGAAAGCGCCTGCCGATAATGAGCAACGCCACGAGCAGGGAATTGGTATGCACTCGAATGCGTTGGTGACTTTTGACCTAGATGAAATTCGCCGAGCGGGATTAATGCCGGAAGGACAGAAATTCCGTTTCCGTGTTGACCGAGCAGGGATGAACGATGATATCAGAGCTTCAGAATCGTCGAGTGGCTATGCGGCAGTTGTCGTGTCCAAGCCCCACAAAGACAAAAATGTAATGGACGCAATTATTGGCGGCTATGTAAACGGCAAGAAAATGGAAATCACATTCAGTGACTTTACTTATAATTTTACCGGTGCTATTCCCGCGCCGTTAAAAGCAGATGGTAAGTTCATCGAGTTTGATATCGAGATTCCCTCGGCCGCTAAATATATTACGTTGATTACAACCGGAGCTGGTGCACCGTCAGATAATAGCATCAGTTCTGACCATATGGTGTTTTCTGGTGTACGGATTGAAATGTCACCCTTGCCAGAAACAATACTAGCAAACACGCAACAAGGTGGTGAACGCGAGTTTACCGAGAGTGACCGTCAAGCGGCATTGTTGTTGTCGCAAATGCTCTACGATGAAGGTTTACTAGCACTGCCCAATGGCGAAGTCGAAAAACGATTGACGGAGGATTTGAAGGTAAAATCGGATGGGTTGAGAGCTGCAGAACAGGAACTCAAGGATGCGGTTGCTGCAATTGAAATTCCGCTGGCCCATTCACTTGCCGAGGGTGATGTGCGGGATATGCCGATTTACGTCGCGGGTGATCCCGGTAAAAAAGGGACAATCTCACCTCGAGCGATGCCCGCGATTTTTACAGGTGGCAAACCTGTACCGTTTCAAACGCAGGGGAGTGGCCGGCTTGAGTTAGCGCAATCACTAACGTCCGCGGAAAACCCTTTGACTGCACGCGTGATGGTTAATCGGATGTGGGCGTCGCATTTTGGTCGAGGTTTAGTTGGTACGACGAGCAATTTTGGTAATTTAGGCGAGCGACCGACTCATCCAGAACTATTGGATTATTTAGCGGTTGAATTTATGGAAAATAACTGGTCGCTGAAACACATGCATCGCTTGATTATGAACTCCAAGACGTATCAACAGAGCAGCGATTTTCGCGAGGATGCATATGAAACCGATCCGGACAACCGATTGTTGTGGCGGATGAATCGCAAGCGACTTGAAATTGAACCGTGGCGGGACGGATTGTTGTATGTGTCTGGAGAATTGGATTTAACATTTGGAGGACCATCGAAAGAATTAGATGGCACTCAGAATAAACGCCGTACGATGTATGGGTTTGTCAGTCGACATAGACTTAACGAATTACTGCGATTGTTTGATTTTCCAGATCCTAATATTACGAGTGCAGCACGCAGTGTTACCACAGTTCCACTACAACAACTGTTCGTGCTCAATAGTGATTTTATGTCGTTTCGGGCGAAAGCGTTTGCCGAACGCGTGCAAAAAGATATGGATGCCGACGTGGCTCAACAGATTACTTACGCTTTTGAATTGCTGTATGGGCGAGAAGCAGATGAGCAAGATATTATTTTAGGAACTGAGTTCTTAGCAGCGGTTGCCGAGAGTGATAATATGCAGTCGGCGTGGGAACAATACGCATTGGCATTGTTAAGTGCGAATGAGTTTCTGTTTGTAGATTGAATTGTGTCATGTTGGAAAGAATAGAAGAATAGTTATGAACGAGTCATCAATGATGAATGCTTTAATGGACAACCCGCTACGATTGTCGCGGCGACAGTTGCTCAAGACCAGCGGTGTTGGATTTGGCATGATGGGGTTGTCTGCGATGTTGGGTGAAGAACAACGGTTAGCTGCAGCTACTCGTTCTACCACTCCCACTTCACCTAAGCATCCGCATCATACTCCCCGCGCTAAACACGTCATCTTTCTGTTTATGAACGGTGGTCCATCGCATGTTGATACATTTGACCCGAAGCCAGAATTAAAAGTTCAAGAAGGTAAAGCGGGACGTGGTGGAAAGTATATGCCTTCGCCATTCTCTTTTGGTAAGTATGGTGAAGCGGGTATTGATATGAGTGAAATCTATCCGCACCTAGGTTCTGTTGCGGATGAGTTGTGTGTGTTGCGGGGGATGCATACGACGACACCCAATCACGAACCGGGTTTGTTGATGATGAACAGTGGTGTTCAACAACCAATACGACCGTGTATGGGGTCGTGGATTACTTATGGTCTTGGCACAGAAAATCAAAACCTACCAGGCTTTGTAGTCTTGTGTCCTGGTAAACCTGTCGTGGGCCCGGCACTGTGGGGCAATAGTTTTCTGCCGGGTATTTTTCAAGGCACCCATATTAACAATACAAATATTGATCCTAAAAATGCGATCGGTCACATCACGAATAAAAACCTGTCACCCGCAGCGCAGCGGCGGTTACTGGATCTATTACAGCTTAGTAACCAGCGACATTTAGAAAAACGTGACGTCGATGCGAATTTGGAAGCTAGGATTCAGTCGCTGGAAATGGCATTTGGGATGCAGTTCGAAGCGCAGGAAGCGTTTGATACGAGCCGTGAAACCAAGGAAACATTAGAGAACTATGGTGAAGGCCAATTTGCTAATGGGTGCTTAGTAGCGCGGCGGTTGGTTGAACGAGGTGTGCGGATGGTACAGATTTACTATGGGTCGGGTCAGCCGTGGGATGCGCATGGCAATATAATGGACCACAAGCGAGACGCGGACAAAAGTGACCAGCCCATCACAGCGCTGATCAAAGATTTAAAACAACGGGGATTACTCAATGAGACTTTGATTGTATGGACGGGCGAATTTGGACGGACTCCGACAGCGCAGGGGAAAACAGGTCGTAATCACCATGCGACAGGATTTACATCATGGCTCGCCGGAGGTGGTATCAAAGGTGGCATGACTTACGGGGCCACGGATGAATTGGGGATGAACGCCGTAGAAAATCGCATGGACGTACACGATCTGCACGCGACGATGCTACATCTTCTAGGAATAAATCACGAAGAATTGACTTACCGCTACAGCGGTCGTGATTTTAGATTGACGGACGTCTTCGGGAATATCCAGCACGAAATTATTGCTTGATGATCGAGACGATTCTACCGTTTCAAACGAATGCAGTCGGGAAAAACTTCAGATCCCACAAAACCAAAAGGGTGACTGAAGGGACTTGAACCCTCGACAACCGGGATCACAACCCGGGGCTCTACCAACTGAGCTACAGCCACCATTGTTAAGCTTCCAATGTAATTTGGTTTGCAATTCTGGGCAAGGGCAGCAGCGGCGAACCAGAACTAATGGGATTGTGTCACTAGGGTGTAACCCGAATGCGAACAACGCGGACATTTTCAGTACAATGAAACGCGTCTATAATATCTATAAACGTTGTAATTCACGATATTCGTTTTTGAAAGCAGGCAAACTTCTCAAGATGTTCCGGTCGCTCCTTATTCTATCGTTGGTTAGCTTGCTTGTGATTCCTGGAATTACAGCAGTACGTGCTGATGACGCGGTAGATTTCCCGCACCAATTTGAGCAATTGGCAGCCAAATGTGATGAATTGAAATTGCCGCAGCAAGCAACCGTTACACGGCAGTGGATTGTTGCACAGCGTCGTGATCAACGCGTCGTTTATCCGTTTCAGACGAAAGATTTTTTTAAGCCTGCGATCAACGATAGTCAGTTGAAACAATTTTGGTGGGCGTCGTTTATGAAATTACGGCGAGCGCGAGCGGATCATCTTTTTCTACAAGCTAAAGCAGTCGCCCAATCTGACCCTTCGCATTCATATCGTTTATTACATGAAGTGTTACACGAAGATCACCGTCACATTGCAGCGCGGAAGATTCTAAACTACAGCGATTCTACGGTGTTCTTATTACAACCCAAAACCAGTCGGCCGAAAAAGAGGCAAGCTTATACCGACTGGGAGGTAAACGACTATTATCGCGTCAGCACGACGCACTTTGATATTTACACAGATTCGAAGCCCGCCGCTGGAGTTGAAATCGCACGGCAGGTTGAAAAATTATATTCTGTTTGGCAACAGCTATTTGTTGAATTCTGGTGCGACACTGCAGTCCTAGCTGAGCGTTTTACTGGCAGCAATAAACCACTGTATGCGCGGAAACGACACCAGATTATTTTGTTTTCTTCACGCGCAGCGTATCAAACATTTTTTCAACGGCGGTCCGGGGAGACAGTCAATAGCGTTGGATTTTATGCCGCTGAACAAAAGCACTCTTTTCTGTTTGTCAGTGACCCCCCCAAAACATCAACTTGGTTACACGAAGTAACACATCAGTTGTTTTATGAACTAGGTGGACAAGTGAAAAATGTCGCTGCGGACCAAAACATTTGGGCAATCGAGGGTGTTGCGATGTATATGGAGTCGCTTCAGGATTATGGGCATTTTGTGACCGTAGGCGGATTTGAATCTTACCGGTTGCAGTTTGCACGTTTTCGCAAAACAGTTGACCAGTTCTACTTGCCACTGCAACAACTTGCAGCGCTCGGTAACTCACAGCTATCGTCGCATGCGGAAATACGTCGCTTGTATGCCCAGTGCGTTGGTTTGGCTCATTTCTTAATGGATGGGGACAATGGAAAATACCGCGCACCGTTTTTTCAGCTGCTGAGAAAAATCTACACCAATACATCCACCGCGGGTACTCTGCGTCAACTCAGTGGACGGTCCTTTGAAGAACTAGATGCGGCCTACGCGGAATTCTTGGTCGTTACGGATGAGCAGCTCGCAAGCTTGCGGCCGGGGACTAAGTTGAAAGCGCTTTGTCTCGCACATGGGCAGATAACCAACCAGGGATTGCAACATTTGGGCGGTCAACTCGAACTGACCTGGCTTGATTTGACGCGTTGCGAGATCACAGACGAAGCGAGCAAGGTGCTTGCCGGTATGGTGAATCTGAACCAGTTGTCGCTGGAATCAACTAAAATTACGGATAAGTCGATGGCGGTGATTGGGGCATTGCCAAACCTGGCAGAGTTAGATTTATCGTTGACGCAAGTTGGCGACGCAGGGGTTTTGCATTTACAAGGGAACAACAATCTAACGGTGTTATGGCTGACGGGAACGAAGGTTTCTGATGATTCCGAGCGGGTGTTGATTACGCTTGCTAATCTTGAGATACTGGAACTTACATCGACCGCAATGTCAGCGTCGACGATACAACAGGTGTTTAACGCTCTTCCTAAATTGAAGCCATAAATCACTCCAACTATTCTTACGATTGAGATTTCGATCATGCGACCTTGGGTTTTATCAGAAGTTAATTACGGCACTATTAAAGACAATCCCTATGAAGTGGCGGTACTTCCAATGGGTGCTACGGAACCGCACAATCTACACCTGCCTTATGGTACTGACATGTATGAAGGCACGGACATTGGTGAAAGTGCTTGTGCTTATGCACACGCGAAAGGTGCCAAAGTTGTGGTTCTGCCGACGGTTCCTTATGGTACAGAGACGAACATGAGAGAGTTTCCGTTTGCGATGAATCTGTATCCTACGACACTGTTTAAAGTGATCGAAGATTTAGTGGAATCGCTGGTCCGCAGTGGCATTCGTAAAGTTGTAATTCTCAACAGCCATGGGGGAAATGACTTCAAGCCTTTGTTGCGAGAGATGTCGGGTCGTACCGAAGCTCACCTATTTTTAGTGAATTGGTACAACATGCTCGACGATGTGTATCACGATATTTTCGAGCACATGGAGGATCATGCGGGCGAAGCGGAAACATCGTTAATTCTTGCTTACCACAACGAGTTGGTTTCGCTTAATGAGGACGGCTCGTTTAATGCGGATGATGGTAAAACGAATCCAACACGCTTTGAGGCAGTTAATAAAAAATGGGTGAGCATCACTCGGCAATGGGATTTATTGACTTCGAACTCAGGCTCTGGCTATCCTCATGCAGCGACTGCAGAAAAAGGTGAGCAGTTGATGGACGTGTTAACTGAACGCATCGGCGATTTTCTAGTGGAATTATCCAATTCAGAATTGGACGAGAGTTTTCCCTTTTGAAAACGCTTGGCGGTAAGTTGCCTCTAAGGTGAAACCCAGAGGAACGGTTGGTTGGCTTCGTCGACCATGACTTCGCAATGCAGGCCGGCTTGAGATAACGCGATGTCGAGAATTTTCTTATAGAAGATTTTTCCCGCGGGGACATTCACTTTTTTATCCAAGCTAATTCCGCGTGTAGTGATGCGAGCGTAGTCGAAAAAAATTGGAGTTTGGAGTCGCTGTCCAATTGCTGCTACTGTTTTCGAAATCTCCGTATTCTTTATTTCAACACTCAGCTCATTAAATAGATCAGGGGCTGTTTTGCCCGGGTTTTGAGACGACTCCCAACCGACTGGCCAAAACTCGAGATCTTTGACTGGCTTGGTTATACGAATTCTGACACCGCTACCGATGGGTTTGTCGGGCAGCATGATGAGTCCGGTGGACTTGAGTACGATCGCCATCGCGGTGCCACTGGTAACTCCCTGCAGTTCATCCTTAAAGGGTACTTCGGAAAACAGTTGCGTCCGTGCTGCGGGATCGACGGAAACTTGTAGATTCCAAATTCTGGATATGGATCGTATAACCTCCTTGGTTGATTGCCCTGCAGTTTTAGTTTTTACTTTGAGGGTCAGTTGATCGTAGACTTCTACAATCTGATCCCGGCTTAGCCCGTACGCCCCCTTTTGAGTTGTCAACGCTGCTGCGCCGTCTCCCTGTAGTCGCTTGATCCACAGTTTTGCCTCATCGATTTGACCGTACTTGAAGGTACCGCCCGGTAAATGCAGCGTATTGCCTGCTAGGATACCAGTGACCACATAGGTCGGTGATTCCTTTCTTCCGAGTGTTTTGACTTTCGGCATGTCGGTCAATTTTGCACTGCGTAATTGGACATTCGTAAATCCGACTTTTTGCAAAAAACTCGCCCAGGCTTTAATGCGGGTGATGGGCAAGACCGTTTCCATGGCAACTTCTAAGTCAACAACCGCTGCCGTCGCCTGACAGGTACTGAGCGCTAAAAATATAAATAGGTACGCAGTGGTAACTCGTTTTTTCACGATTTACTGTCCTCCGAAAGGGTTCAACGATTCCTAATATTAGCAGGGATCGGAGTTATTCGTCAAAGGCAGCATCGAATTGGATATCCGAGGGAGCGAAGTCGAGACCGTTGGTGAAGGCACACGCTTCTTTAGCGCCATATTCACGATCCATGCCACAGTCTTCCCATTCGATGGACAATGGCCCAGTGTATTTAATTTCATTTAACGCCCGAATGATTTCCTCAAAATCAACTTCACCTCGACCGGGGCTACGGAAGTCCCAACCACGGCGAGGATCTCCGAAGTTCAAGTGGCTACAGTTGATGCCGGTTTTTCCATTGAGTGTTCGGATTGCATCTTTAATGTGAACATGGAAAATGCGGTCGGGAAAAGCGCGAATGAATTCGACGGGATCGATGCCTTGCCAAATCAGGTGGCTGGGATCAAAGTTGAAGCCAAATTCTTCTCGGTTGCCGAGTGCTTCTAAAGTACGTTGTGCTGTATAAATATCAAACGCAATTTCCGTTGGATGAACTTCCAAGGCAAACTTAACGCCACATTCTCCGAAGACATCCAGGATGGGATTCCAACGTTCTGCCAATAGATCAAATCCTGCTTGAATCAGTGGTTCCGTGGCTGGCGGGAACGAGTAGATCATGTGCCAAATGCTTGAGCCCGTGAAACCGTTGACGACATCAATCCCAAACTTTTGAGCAGCTCGAGCGGTATCTTTCATTTCTTCAATGCAACGTTCGTTGATGGCCGCACCATCTCCGTCACCCCAAATTTGGTCCGAGAGAATCAATTTGTGTCGTTCATCAATGACGTCCAACACGCCTTGGCCGACCAAGTGGTTACTAATTGCAAAACACTGCAGGTTATGTCGTTCTAGTTGTTCGTGTTTTTGGGCGCAGTAGTTTTCATCATTAAGAGCTGCTTGGACGTCAAAATGGTCGCCCCAACATGCGAGTTCAATTCCATCGTAACCGAATTCGGCTGTTTTTTGACACATTGTCTCGGCGGGTAGGTCAGCCCATTGGCCGGTGAAAAGAGTGACAGGACGTGTCATGGTTCGAGTTCCTTAGGTGGTTGAATTGCAATGTATAACGCTACTGGTATTGTGTCGCTGTTTTGTGCGATGTTCAAGTCCTAGTGGCTGCTTATGGTAATTTAGCCAGCTCGTATGCGTCAGACGAGTAGTTTGGGTAAAACCGACGCACTGAATGAACTACGGCTTTGTTGACTGGGAATTTAATTCATCAATTGTTCGAGTTGATCAACGAGTGAACTAAAATGGGCGAGTGCTGTATCGACGGGACCAGGCTGTTCCATGTCCACGCCAGCATTTCGCAGTAAATCCAGCGAGTCCAGGCTGCAGCCGCCTTTTAGGAATGTATGGTAGTCGTCCAATTCGTCAGCACCACCATCTAGCACTCGCCGACTCAGCGCAATGGCTGCGGATAACCCAGTTGCGTATTTGTAGACATAGAATGCTCGATAAAAGTGAGGGATGCGAAAGCACTCTAGAGGAAGACAATCATCGATCACAAACTCGGGCCCGAAGTAATCTCGCAACAACTGTCCATACACTTCTTGGAAAGTTTTCACTGTCAGCGGTTGTCCCTGTTCAGCCATTTCATGTGTGATTTTTTCAAACTCGGCAAACATCGTTTGACGAATGATGGTGCCGCGAATTGCATCAATATCTCGATTCACCAAAAATGCTCGCTCGCGATCATCGCTGGCTTGCTGCATCATGGTTTCACTCAGTAGCTGTTCATTAAAGGTACTGGCAACTTCAGCAACAAAAATGGTGTAGTTGTAGTATTCGAAGCTTTGAGAAGCTGAGCTGTTGAACGAATGCATGGAATGCCCCGCTTCGTGCGTTAACGTAAAGACATCGTTTAGTACCTCGGGTTTGTAGTTCATCAGGATGTAGGGGTCGCCGACAAAGGAACCTGCGCTAAATGCGCCGCTTTGTTTGCCTTGATTTGGATAGCGATCACACCAGCGTCCGCGGAGGCCCGCCGCAAGTGTTTCACAATACTCTGCGCCGAGGGGGACTAGCGATTCTAAAACGAGATCAGTTGCTTGGTCCCACGAGCGATTGACTTGTAAATCACCGATGATGGGAACATACGTATCGTAGGCATGTAGTTGGTCGAGGCCCATGAGGCGTCGGCGTAGGTCGTAATAGCGGTATAGCGGTTTGAAATTATTACGCACGGATGTGATTAAATTGTCATACACGGTCGCTGGCACATTGTCAGGGAACAGTGCGGCAGCGCGGGCCCCTTCATAGCCACGGGCCCGAGCGTAATAAACATCTTTTTGAATCGAGCCGCACAATGTTGCAGCGAGCGTATTTTCATGTGCCTTAAATTGGTCATAGTATTGATGAAATGCGGTTTTACGCACTTCGCGATTGGGCGAAATCAAGAGTTGTGAGAAAGTGGCGTTACCTAATTCGACTTGCTCACCTTTTTCATTTTTGACAAATCCAAATTTTAAATCAGCATCATGCAATTGGCGAAATGTTTTGCTCGCGGTGCCCGACATTTCAGCTTGCATCGCCAATAATTGTTCCTCGGCCGGACTTAATGTATGATCTCGATATCTCAGAATACGTGTGAGCAGCAACTGATAATGCTGCAGACAATCACTAGCCATGAGTGAGGACATTGTAGCGGCATCAATGGCTAACAACTCAGGTCGTATCCAACTGCCAGCTTCCGCTGCGCGAGCACCAAGATTCTGCATCCGCGACTCAAGCGCTTGGCAGTCAGCGTCCGCTTGATTTTCGGTTAGCCGTAGGAAGGCATAATAGCCAAGACGTTCTATGAGCTGTTCAGTTTCGCTGTCAAAGGCGAGCAGTTCTGCCAAGGTCTCGGCACTCTCGCCGAGCCGGCCTTGAAAGCTAGCATATTTGTTCAAGCAATTCTCCGCTCGTTCATAATCTTCATTCCAGTGTGGCACCGACTGATACAGACTGCCGAGATCCCATGTATCGCTGTTCGCGATTTCATCGCGAGCGGGCAAGGAGATGGTTGTTACTGCTGATTCTGCTGCTGATTGGAAGTCTGACATGAGTAGTAACCCGTGAGAGTGTTGTTGGAAAGCAATCTGATATGCAAACTAAAGTTTGAATCGGTTAACAATAAAAAGGAACAGGATGTGTTGTTGTGGATGTTGTCGCAGTTACCACTGCCAGACACCGGAGCCCCATGATAGCCCAGCGCCGAAACCACTAAAAAGCACTTTGTCGTTTAGACTAATCAGGCCAGCTTGATAGGCTTCGTCGAGTGCCAATGGGATGCTCGCGGCGGACGTATTTCCATAGCGATCAAGGTTTACAAAAACGTCGTCTTTGTTGAGCCCGAGATCGTCCGCTGCCGCTTGTATGATTCGATTGTTGGCTTGGTGTAAGATCGTTAGATCAATATCTGCTGGTTTTATTTGGGCGTGGTTCAGGACTTGATTAACGGAGTCCGACAATGTACGGATTGCCCATTTAAAGACACTGCGTCCATCCATGGTCAGGTATTGTAATTCTTGATTCAACGATTCTGGTGTGGCTGGACAGCGAGTACCGCCGGCTGGCATATGCAGTAGCTGAGCGCCGTTTCCATCCGCGCCGATCGTGTAGGAATGGAAACCTTGGTCTGACGTGCCCGGCCCGATAACAACCGCACCGGCTCCGTCGCCAAAGAGTGGAAAGGTTTTCATGTCTTTGGGATTCACCGTACGGCTCATCAAGTCGGCACCGATGACGAGTACTCGCTTGTAGGTTCCGCAGGCGATGAACTGCATCCCAGTAATCAAAGCGTACATAAACCCAGCACAGGCGGCTCCAATATCCATCGCAGGGGCATCTGACCCGAGCATGCGTTGAACGTGACAGGCGGTTGATGGTGTGGGCTGATCGGGAGTGATTGTTGCTAATAAAATGAGATCGATTTCACTAATGTCGATATTGCCATTTTTCAGACATCGCACCGCAGCTTCATAGGCGATATCGCTCGTGGCTTGATCGTCTGCGGCCCAGCAGCGAGCTTGAATTCCCGTTCGTTTGACAATCCAATCGGCGTCATAGCCTAATTCGGCAAGACTTTCATTAGGGACAACGTTTTCGGGAGCGTAAGATCCGGTAGATAGAATTTGGACACCTGTCAAACGATTGACTTGGCGGCTTTTAGAAGCAACCACAATGCGATCGGTTTCTGGAGGTGACGAAGAGGAATCAGTGTTTGTCATATAGTAAATAGTCTAGCATTGTGATGAGACGGGGAAAGCGGTTGGCGGGGTTAGCGAAACTCTAGACTAATCGATGCTGAACATCGATCCAACTACCGGAGGTGTTTGATTCGAGAACTGCATCAGCGATTAATTGAGCATTTAAGCCATGGTCAAAGCTCGGCATGGCATCACGACCTTCGGTGATCGCGGAACAGAATTCCCAAATAAGATCGTAACGAAATACATCGGCTGGTTTACCTTGCGTTACATCGCGTGGGCTCCCGCTAGGTTTGAGATATTCTTCTGGGACATCAATGGCGTCTACGTCCTGTCCGGTTTTGCCGATCCAGATTTTATTGGGTTCGTGCAAGTGATATCGAACGGTTCCTTCGGAGCCATTGATTTCGGCGAGTTCGTGGCCGAAGCCGTCGAAGTTATATCCTTTAGCAACGGTTGTTCCCTCCCAGACACCGACTCCACCGTTTTGGAAAACACCAATGAGTGCCGACCAATCATCGACGTCTGACGGAGGGCAAGATTCTCCGGTGGTGGTTTCTTCACGAGAACAAAATTGTGCGACGCTGCCACAGAGCTTGTCAATTTTCCCCATTAGATCCATTGCAAAATCGATGCGATGGATTGTCATATCAAATAAATCTCCCGCCCCTGCGGTTTTTTTGTATTGTCTCCAACCCCAACTTGTTTCCGGCCAGTCTAGAAATCGCTGACTGCGAAAATGTCGCGGTGCTCCGATGGCACCGGAAGTCACGAGGTGGTGAATATAGCGCATTGACGGTGCAAAGCGATAAGTAAAGGCGGTCATATGCACGACGCCAGCGGCGATAGCTGCGTCTCGCATTTCGCTAACTTCGTCGCCGGACAGGCCTAGTGGTTTTTCGCACATAATATGTTTGCCGTTGCGAGCGGCTTCGATAGCCATGTTTTTATGAGTGAAATTAGGTGTGGCTATAATGACTGCATCAATGTCCGGATCGGCGCATAACGCTTTGTAATCGGTCGTTGTCTTTTCGATACCCCAGTCACTCTTTCGCTGTTCCAGTAATGCATCGTTATCATCACACGCGGCGACAAGTTCCGCTCGAGGATCGATCCGAATGCCGGGAACATGGTGGTAATCACTAACCGCACCAGCGCCTATGATGCCGATGCGGATGGGGTTTGATGCAGAAGATTCAGAGTGCACATTCATTAGATGTTCTCGGTCACGGTGTAATAGAAAGCTTGGTAAGGTGTAAGCAGTCTAATATTTTACTTGGATTCGATAAACGCCCTCAGATTGACTATTGGTCGGCAAAATAGCAATAAAATACCACTTATCCCCCCAAAGGAGGGTGTTCGAGGTGGGGTTACTGAATTACATTAGGTTTTTCGACACAAGAGTCTTGTAGCGGTTAGTGAGGAACACTGCATTGCTACGGATCAAGCATTATCTATTTTAACAAGCTATTATATGTGCATTCTTGCAATTCAATACAAATCGGTGCCGGAAGCCCCGATTTTGGTCGCCGCAAATCGAGATGAGTTTTATGAACGTCCAAGTACGACGCCGTCGATCCAAGCCGGTAAGCCAAGGATTCTTGGTGGTGTGGATCAACAATCCGGTGGTACTTGGTTAGGCGTTAACCAGCATGGTTTATTCGTCGCAGCGTGTAATCGCCGCAAGTTGATACCACCTGTGGTTCCTCGTTCACGCGGTATTCTTTGCCGAGAATTACTTCGTAGCCGATCCGCTGCGGAAGCAATCAGTGTGGCGATGGAAGAGTTATCCTCGAATCGTTATGAAGGCGTGAATTATGTCATTGCCGATGGCGAAGCAGGTTGGGTAATTCACGGCACAAATGAACCAGAAGTGGTTGCCTTAAACGAAGGCCTTAACGTCATTAGCAATCGCAATTTGAACGATCCTCGTGACGAGCGTTGTCAGCTTGCAAAACGATTATTGACTTTGCAAAAGTTGGATTCGCCAGTTAAATTTCTAGCGGTTGCCAGTAAAGTATTTGCGCGATCTCCAAGTTCGCCGATGCGTCCGAGCATGGTCATTCGCAACAATGATCGTGGAACGGTCAGTTCCACATTAATTGCACTGGGATTGAAACCACGTGATGCGATTTACCAGTTTTCTTCAGGTGCACCTGACGAGAATCCATTTGAAGACTACTCACCAATGTTGCGAGATATTCTGAGTCGTGGATTGCGTGAAGCCAAATTACAAGCGGCTACTGTGTAATGCATACAGCCTACTGTGAAGAGTCTCTAAAAGACATCGTTCGTGAGAAAGCGTTGGAGTTTGGCGAGTTTGTTTTGGCATCGGGAAAAATCGGTACATACTATTTGGATTGCCGAAAAGTCACGCTTGATTCACGAGGCGCAAAACTGATTGCTCTTGGAATTCTTGAGCTGCTCGGCGATACATTGCCCGATGCAGTTGGCGGAATGGCAATTGGCGCCGACCCTATTACGGCGGCAGTGTTGACAGAAGCAGCAACCCAAGACAAAGAATTACGAGGCTTTATTGTTCGTAAGGAAGCGAAGGAACACGGCAAGGGCAACCAAGTCGAAGGTCCTGTGCAAGCGGGCGACCACGTAGTGATTGTTGAGGATGTTGTCACAACTGGCGGTAGCAGCTTAAAAGCAATCGAGTACGTTGAAGCGGCCGGTTTGAAAGTCGAAGGCGTCATCGCCATTGTCGATCGGCTGGAAGGTGGTCGCGAAGCGTTTGCCGCTGCCGGACATGAACTCCGCACACTCTTTACCGTGCGTGACTTTGGTATTGAAGACTAGTTCTACTGGTGAAACAGTAAACGTCTAGCGTTTTGTAAGCACGACTTTTTTAGCGTTGGATTGTGACTTGGCTGCCAGCGCTGAGGATGCTGAAAACATCGTGAGCATCAACGGGGTTCATTCCGATACTGCCAGTACCTGCGGCCGGCACTTGAGCATTGGCTGCTGAGCCGTGGATGCTGATATTACCGCCGAGATCCATCCAGTGGTGTCCAAAAGGATTGGAACCATGACCGCCTGGGATAATCGTGCCACCTTGAGTACTAAAAATTCGATCGAGTTGTTTATCGAGAATTGTGTAAGTTCCCACGGGCGTGCTTTGGCCGTTGGCTACGTCAATACTAAAGCGTCCAGCATAAAGGTGTCCTACAAATAAGGTCAGCTCATTTTTTTGCAGGCTAACT
>Ga0302132_10000683_pt1 | contig 19462 bp, 16 predicted proteins | sample CB9_321_MG_FD_203113 | JGI IMG/M metagenome (GOLD analysis project Ga0302132, IMG submission 203113) | Marine microbial communities from Western Arctic Ocean, Canada - CB9_32.1 | ecosystem: Environmental > Aquatic > Marine > Oceanic | place: Canada: Western Arctic Ocean | collected 2017-09-19
GCAATACTGAGAACGACGAGAGCCTTGAAGCAGATGAAGGAGACCTGCGGTCAGAGGACGTGCGGGGTCGGAGACCCGCGCACAGCAGCTTGTCTGCCTGGACTGAGGGCCACCGCCGCGTGTTCGAGTTCCTGTGCAAGTCGACCGAGCACCGCCCGGACGGCGTCGACGGCCTGGCCCCGCTGTACCAGGCAATCCCCCACGGCTGCCACGCCGGCCTGCACGAGCGGGCGTGTTCCGACGTCTACCGCGACCGCATCCAGCGGGGCACAGGGAGCGACGGCTACTACAGTTGGAGAAAGCTCGGGGCGATCGGGGCCGACCTCGGCGCGGTGGCATGCTTCTTCGAGCAACCCTGGAGCCGGTTGTCACCGAACCTCGCCCCCGCCGACCAGTCGTGGCTCCTCAACTCTACGGCCTTCTATCTGCGTGCCGTGGGCCGTCTGACGGAGGCGGTCGAGCCGATGCGGACGGCGCTGGAAATCGACGTCGAGCTGCAGGATTGGAACAATGCTGCAATTCAGGCCGGTAACCTGAGCGAGCTGGAACTGACGCTGGGTGACGTGTCCGCCGCCATTCACGACGGTGAGCGGATCATCGACTACACCGAACGCAGCTCGGAGCGGGGAGTCCACTGGGGGTACCGGGCGATGTACGCCGATGCCCAGCATCAGGCCGGCGAACGTGACGAGGCGGGCCAACTATTCGCCGATCTCGAAACCAGGCAGGCCCGGGAGCAGCCACGGTTTCCCCGGCTCTACGGGGGGCGAGGCTTCCGCTACTGCGACCTGCTGCTGTCCGGTGCCGAGCGGGCGGCGTGGCAGGCCACTCTGAGTCGCACGGGCTTCCAGCCCGTGGAGGACGACGGCCCTGCCCGCGAGGACCATGTAACGGCCTGCAACCATGTCACCGAGCGTGCCATGCAATGGATCGAATGGCGTGCGCCCAATGATCCACTTCTTGACATCGCGCTGGAGAATCTGACTCTGGCCCGCCCGGCGCTCTACCGCTGGCTGGCTGATCATCCCGGGCCGCAGGATTCGAACGCGGAAGCTCTGGGCGCGGCCGGTCAGCACCTCGGCGCCGCCGTCGATGGACTTCGTGATTCCGGGCAATTGGACGACCTCCCGCGCGGTCTGCTGACGCGGGCGTGGTGGCGGCAGGTGACGGGGGATGTCCCGGGAGCCATCGAGGATCTGGACGAGGCCTGGGAGATTGCCGAGCGGGGCTCGATGAAGCTGCACCAGACCGACGTGCTGCTCACGCGGGCCCGGCTGGGACTTCTTCCCAACGGTTTGCAGAACGAACAAGGAGCCTACCCGTGGGGCTCGCCGCGCGAGGACCTGGACCGCGCCGCCAAACTGATCCAGGACTGCGGCTATCACCGCCGCGACGAAGAGCTGGCCGACGCCCACGCAGCCCTCGCCTGTCAGGAGCAGCAGCAGGGATAGACACAGGAAACAGACCAGGAGGTGTCCCGCTTCATGGCTATGAAACCGGGAATTATTTGATTCCCGAATTTGAGCCGCGGAGCGGCGGCAGCATATAGCCCCGGGTGAGCGAAACGGCGAAGCCGTGAGCGTAACCCGGGGGTTGGTGTCGGGCGGGATTCGAGGGTCTTCTCAACTCCGGGCTTCAGTTCAGCTCGGCCGGCTTCTGTGCGAGGAATCGGGGACCAGGAAAGGCCGATCGCGCCGATGTGTGTGGATTCGATGTCGCATTCTACGGCGTTTGGCTGCAGGAATCTTACCGCTGCCATGGCCGTCAGATTGGTGCTTTCGACACGTTTCAACTACGCGAGGGCGGCGGGGTGAGTCACCGAATGTGCTTCATGACCAGGTCATGCGTAAAATGGCGCCAATAGACGGCTTGCCGGAATGCATGGCGGCATCTCGGTGTCGAATGTGCAAGTTTACAATCGGAGCAGCGGATGATGCCAAAGTCAGTCGCCACAGTGACCCTCGCGCAAGCGACAATCCTGCTTCTCGAACAATCAGGGACGCTTCGATCGGCGAGCAGAACAGCTTGCCTGGTACTCCTCTTCCTGTTGATCACGTCGGTCCTGCACGCACAGCATGTTTCGGAACCGTTGCCCGGCGCGGCGATCAGCGTCAACACAAAGTTTCCTGGCGGAAACGTCCTCGTGAACAAAATCGAGGGCAACACGATCCACATTGCGCCCGAATTGCGAGGCGGGCGTCAGTGGTTCTATTGGAACTTCGAGGCTGAGGTCTCGCAGCCCGGGCGCGTGACGTTCGTGTTCCCTGCTGACGCCGGTGCGCAGATCGGCGTAAACGGCCCGGCTGTCAGTCTTGATGAGGGCAGGACATGGGAGTGGCTCGGCGCGGACCATGCCGGCTTTCGCTCCGCAGGGCGGGACTCACCTGCGGTGCCGTCCGATTCGTTCTGGTACGACTTCACTGCCAAAAACAGCACGGTGAGATTCTCTGTTGGGATTCCGTACCTGCAGAGAAACCTTGATGAGTTCATCGCGCGGCTGGGTGAGAACCCGCATCTCGTCCGAGACGTTCTGACGAAAAGTCGAAAAGGCCGTCCCGTCGATGTATGGCAGGTCGGTCAGCCGGGGCCAGACATGATCCCCGTTCTGGTCAGTGCCCGGCATCACGCGTGTGAGGCCCTCGCAAGTTACGTGCTGGAAGGTTTTCTTGAGGAAGCGCTGTCCGACTCGCCTGCCGGAGCTGCCTTTCGCAGAAAGTACATTCTGTACGCGATTCCCATCGTGGACGTGGACGGAGTTGCCGAAGGCGATCAGGGCAAGTGGCGGAGTCCCCATGACCACAACCGCGACTACGGCCAGGAAAGAATGATCTACCCGCCGGTCATCTCGATGGTGCAACTGGCGAAGGCAAAGAGGATCAAACTGGCGCTCGACTTTCATTGCCCGACACTACGAATGGACATTCATCAGGGATTCTACTTCGCCGGCATCCGTCTGCCGCATATCAAAAACAACATGGATGAACTGATCGGCTGGATGGACGAAGAACGTCCGCCAGCAGTCATCTGGAGTGAACGCGATCTGATGGCCAGGCCAGGACCTTCCGCTCCGAAAGGCGGCATGCCATTCTCGAATTACTTCGCGTATCACGACGGAGTTGATTTTGCCGCGACATTGGAATCACCGTTTACCCAACGTGGCAATGGGCTCGACGACGAACTGGCATGCGAGTATGGCCGGGGACTGCTGCGGGCCTGGGTCAGAACAGAATTCGTCAGCTCGAAGTCAGAAAGCGGTCGCTCGGAATGGGACACGGCCCGGTTCGTCGCGTTCAGGAAAAGTTTCACGTCTGTTTATCAAAGCAAGCCAGCCGAAGCCGAAGCAATTGCGAACGTGTATTTGACGAATGACCAGTCGCCAGTCCTCTACCGGATCGAGGCCAGTAACCTGATGGGAATGCTGAGGTCCCGTCAGCGAAAGTACGCAGAGGCGTTCACGTATTTCGAACTCGCCATGACGGAGTCGCACGCCACTACCAGCCAGCGTGTCACGGCTGCGTCTGAACGAGCACGTATCGCGTGCGCCGACACGCAGCAAAGCTCCGCCGATCTGGAAAAAGCACTCAACTCGTTTGCCGCAATTCCGTACCCGTCCCAAAAACAACAGGCCGGAGTTCATGAGGCCGCTGCAGCGGCCTACGAAAAACGGGACGACATCGACACAGCCCTGACTCACGCGCGGTCATGGTTCACGCACGCCGGCAGATACGACCGAGGCGAAGCACTGAACGTCGTCGCCAATCTGCTTGACAAGGCGGGTCATCCAATAGAGGCGATCTCGATTCGTAAACAGGCGGTGGAGATTCTGCGAAAGGAACTCGACCCTGTACCCGTCGGAGTTTTCGGCCCCCTGATGGCAGCAGACCTGCTGGACGCCCTGAACGGAATTCCCACAGCGACCGTCTCCGAAAAGAAAGCAGCCGCCAACATCGCCCTGAACCACAACGTCAAACCGCCGTCCATTCTGCGTCGAATCCAGGCGGGTCTTGCTGGCATCAGGGATTGAAATCGCGGACGCGAAACGTCGGAAAAACCAGTAGACCAACGCAAAGCAAGTCGGACAGAGGCCAAGCTGTGTCAATGAGAATCGCCCCCGTAAGTGGCTTGTTTGCAAGCACTTACGAGGGCGATACACGTGAATGCGGAGAGGGTGGGATTCGAACCCACGGTACCCGTGAGGGTACACTGGTTTTCGAGACCAGTGAGCAATCGACACAACCAGCTACTGCTGAACAGGATATGTCGACAGCCGAGAGCGGCTTACCGACTGGCTTACCGAAAACGACGAAATCTGACGCTGTTCTGCGTCATGTGATTGGTGCCTGGAGTTCACTTTCTGAGTCCCAGCGACAGGCCATCGTGGCTATCGTCGAGGCGTCCTGACCCTGCCGGGGGCGGGGGGGCGGCCCCCCATTCGATTCCCCTGCATACATGCTTAGGTTCCCGCCCGGGAGTTTTTGACTTTTTTTGATCCGGCATCCGCACTGGCGGTCTCTCGTACGGTCTGACGCTCTCGGATTCTCAACACGACCCGGATCATCTTCGCTGTGGATTACGGCGAGAAGCGGAGCAGGACGGGCTCTGCGGAGAGGACGGGCATGGCGAAGCGGCGACAGTGATACATCCGACGACGTTCCCGCCTTAGAGTCGTTCGCGAAAACGGTTTCGGCCTTGCGATACGAAGTATGCCGCTGGGCGTTAGTGACAGACCGTCGCCGGATTCACGTCTCACTTTCGCACGCGGTCGCCGGAACGCATTATGGGTCGAGCCGCAATGAACTCAGCCACCCATTGCAGAAGGTCACGAGCATGCCTGTTGAACAACACCTGCTGTTTGCTGTTCTGGCGTTTGAAAGAGAGTTGCTCGATCTGCAGCAGCTCACGTCGGCCGTGCGTGCCTGGTCGAGTGACAAGTCGGGCACGCTGGCCGATCTGCTGGTTGAGCGTGGCTGGGTGACGGCTGAAGAACGGTCGTCTCTTGAGAAGCAGGCCGAACGGAAACTCGCGAAGCACCAGAACGACCCGCGCGTCACGCTCAATGCAGCTACGCGCGGTGACGTCTGCGACGCATTGCGGAATGACGTAGACGATAATGATGTCCAGCAGTCGCTCAGCTCATGGCCGTCCGGGGCACCTGTTCTGATCGAGACCATTGAACAGACCCAGGACGAGTCGAAACGGCCAAAGTCGCGGTACACATGGGTCAGCGAAGTCGGTGCGGGTGGCCTTGGCAAGGTCTGGCTCGCGCGGGACAACGATCTGTCGCGTGAAGTGGCTCTGAAGGAAATCAAACCAGGCTCAGCGTCGAGCGAGGCTGTCCGGAGGCTGATCAAAGAGGCTCAGATCACCGGTCAACTCCAACATCCGGGCATTGTGCCGGTCTATGAAGTGAATCGTGATGAGGGTCGACCGTTCTACACGATGAAGCTGGTGAGGGGTGATACGCTCTCCAAAGCCATACGCGAGCACCACGCGACGAAACAGGCTGGAGCCGAAGACCCGCTCTCGGAACGGCGGTTGCTCAACATCTTTCTGAGCATCTGCGACGCCATCGCCTACGCACATTCGCGCGGTGTGATTCATCGCGACCTGAAGCCCCAGAATGTCGTGCTGGGTGAATACGGTGAGGCTCTCGTGCTGGACTGGGGCCTTGCTCGCTCGGTGGGCAGCGAGGACGAAGACTCTGCACCGATCGTCGTGACAGACGACGGACAGACGGAAGCGACGCAGGCGGGACAGAAACTTGGCACGCCAGCGTACATGTCTCCGGAGCAGGCAGCTGGCCGTGTGCAACACATGGACGAGCGAACCGACATCTACGGTCTGGGGGCAATCCTGTTCGAAATCCTGACCGGCCAGGCACCGCATCAATCGGACGAATCCGACGACGTCGCGTCCGGTTTGACCGCCATGCTGCACCGCATCGCGAACGGCGAGACACCGCGAGTCCGTGCGATCGACGCCACGATTCCTGACGAGTTGGAAACGATCTGCGCGACCGCAATGGCCCGGCACAGGGACGAGCGTTATCAGGCGGCGAAGGATTTGAGCGAGGCGGTGCTGAAGTTTCAGATCCACGAGGAGAGCATCGAACTCGCTTCCCGTGCCGCGGATGACCTGGAGGCTGCGCGGAAGAGTGGCACATACGACGACTTCAGTCGGGCGCGATTCGGTTTCGAAACGTCGCTGGAACAGTGGCCGGACAATGTGCGGGCGGCAGCGGGCCTGAATGAGACTCGACAGGACTACGCCCAGGCCGCGTTCGACCGTGGTGATTTCGATTTGGCTCTGTCTCTGCTGGATGAAGCCGACCCCGATCAGGCCAGTCTGGCGACCGCCATTCAGACTGCCGCGACGGGACGTGCTTCAGCGACCGGCCGAATTCGTCGTCTGCGTCGGTTTGGCTTTGCCGCGACTGTGACGATTGCCGTGCTCGCAATCATCGCGGCCGTGTGGGTCAACTTCGAGCGGGAAAGAGCGCTGTCGGCTCAAGCGGACGAGGCCACTCAGCGAGGCATCGCGGAACGCAACGCGCATGAAGCGCAACAGCAACGTCGAGCCGCTGTCAGCGCAGGCAAGCTGGCACAAAGTAAAGCTGAAGAGGCGAGCGTCGCCCGAGACCGAGCCGATCGCAATGCGAAGGAAGCCTATGATCAGACTCAGTTGGCTGAGGCTGCGACAGAAACCGCACGGGCACAAACCAGCGTGGCCCTCGGAACACTCAACACTGTGATCTTCGACATCCAGCGAGGACTGGACAATGTCCCGGGCGCGGGTGCGTTGCGACGCAAGTTGCTCAACACGGCCTTGAACCGGCTCCAGCAGATTGCCGATAAATTCGCCGATTCAGACAGCGTCGACCGCCAGACGATGGTCGCGTTAAACGAACTGGCGGCCGTGCTTCTGCGAGTCGGCATGGGCGAGGCCGGGTGGACTTTCAATCGGCTCGGGGAAGCATCGGACGGACAGAAACCTAATCCGATCGGGTCTTCCGCGGTCGGTGTCGCTCATACTTTGTCCCAGCGGGCTCTGGAAATCGCGCGGCATTTGGCCGCAGCCGACCCTACCGACGTTCAAGCACAGCATGATCTCTCAATTGGGTACCGAAGATTGGGCGACGTGAGCTGGCAGGCAGGATATGTCCAAGAGGCCCTGGGCTCCTACGAACAATCCTTGGACGTAGCGAAGAAAGTGGCGGCGGCCGATCCCACGGACGCACTGGTGCAGCGTGGCCTTGCATCCTCGTACCAAAGACTGGGAGCGGTGAGCTTCCGGGCAGGGCATGTCCATAGGGCGCTTGGGTTCCACCGACAATCCCTCGATATAAGCAAGAAACTGGCGGCCGCCGAACCCGCAGACGCAACGGCACAGCGGGATCTCTCAGTCTCGTACAACAATCTGGGCGACGTGAGCCTGAAGCTAGGGCGCGCGGATGAGGCCCTCGGCTTCTACCAGCAATCTATGGACATCCGCAGGAAGCTGGCAGTGGCCGATCCCGCAGACGCACTGGCGCAGCGAGATCTGGCAACCTCGTACGAAAAATTGGGTCACGTGAGCCTGCAGACGAGCGAGGCTCGCGACTTCTACCTGCAGTCCCTGGACATCTTGAAGAAACTGGCGGCGGCCGACCCCACGGATGTACTAGCACAGCGAGCTGTCGCAGGCTCGTACTTCAACCTGGGTGAGGTGAGCCTGGAGTTAGGGCGCGGAGATGAGGCCCTCGACTTCCACCAGCAATCTATGGACATCCGCAGGAAGCTGGCAGTGGCCGATCCCGCAGACGCACTGGCGCAGCGAGATCTCGCAACCTCGTACGAAAGACTGGGCAACGTGAGCCTGCAGACGAGCGAGGCTCGCGACTTCTACCTGCAGTCCCTGGCCATCTGGAACAAGCTGGCGGCGGCTGACTCCACGGACGTGCAGGCACAGCGAGGCGTTGCAGGCTTGTACTACAACCTGGGCAACGCGAACCTGCAATTGGGGCAGTTGCAGGCAGCTCACGACTTCTACCAGCAGGCCCTCGACGTCAGAAAAAAGCTCGCGGATGCCAGTCCTGCCGATGCCCAAGCACAGCACAATCTGTCTGTGTCGTATGAGAAGTTGGGCAACGCGAACCTGCAATTGGGGCAGTTGCATGCAGCTCGCGACTACTACCAGCAGGCCCTCGACGTCAGAAAAAAGCTCGCGGATGCCAGTCCTGCCGATGCCCAAGCACAGCGCAATCTCTGGGTGCCGTATCAGAAACTCGGCGACATGAGCCTTTGGACAGGGCAGGTGCAGCCGGCACTTGAGTTCTACCGACAGTCTTTCGACATTGCGCAGAGGCTGGTGACGGTCGATCCAGCAGATGCTCAAGCTCATCAGCTACTGATCAAATCTCACGGGAATCTGGGTATGGCGCACCGGGCTAACGCGGACTATGCCGCGTCGGTAGCGTCCTTCCAGTCAGCCCTGAAAGTCGCGACGACCGTGCACGGCCGTGGTTGGCTGAAAGGCACAATTGAGTCACTCATCGAGTCACTAAGGCGGGACGTCGCCAAATCTCAACTCCAACATTTGGTGACAGGTGACTGGGACACATTTCTCGAAAAGGCGGAAAAGACACCGGCCCTTCTGTACTACCGCGTGGCAGAACTCGCAAAGCACCAAAGGATCGATGAGGCGGCTCAGGCCGCTGGTTATCTGCGAGTTTTCTCCGTCGATGCCGCGGAAGCAGAGGCGGCGATGCTCTACGACGCAGCCCGCGGTTATGGTCTTTGTGCCGCTGCGGTAAAATCGGCAAAGGGTGAAGAGTTGACTGAAGGGCAACAGTCCCGTCGCCGCGAGTTTCTTGACCTGTCACTGGTCTGCCTGAAAGAAGCCTTCGCGGCCGGCTATGACGATGTTGAGCGAGCCCAAAAAGACCCAGATTTGGCGGCTCTGCGTGATCTGCCGGAGTTTCAGAAGTTGGTCAAGTCCCCGCCTGATGACGCGAACTGACACGGGCGGTACTGGTAGCTTGCCAATCGATGTTACGGGCGCAAAGGCTCCGTATTCTGCGATTGTTTGTGTGTTTGAGTCATGTGACACAACCAGCAATCGACCCCATGCCGCCTGCGACCTGTGGACGGTCAGTCAGCCACCGTCGCGCCGGTTTCGGCATCAGCCGGTGGATCTGCAATCCAACTGGCAACCGTCCCCGCAGACAGCCGACCGGTCTTAACGAGCCGGCGGACCGCCGCGCCAACTGTGCCGTCGATGATCATTCGATCCATCAACGCAGCCACATTCGCGTCAAGCTGTTCGTCGCTGAGTTCGCTGGGGGGCGGTGCCGGGCGCGCCGTCAGACACGCCAGTCGGGTCACACCGGTCAGCAGCGTGAGCGCGTGTCCGTATCGCTTGCGCTCCATGAAATGTTCCAGACTTTCATGGATTCTCGCAGCAAGTTGGGTCGGGCCTCCGAATTTGTGAATGACTTCATCGAGCGTGGCCAGCCGGCGCCGTTCTCTGCGGGCGCCATTTATCGCGGCCATCGCAGTTCGAACCTGCGCCGCGCGACGTGAATCCCGGGCCGCAGCGCGGCGTGCCCGTGCCCGCATCGCATGACACGAGCGGCATTCGTGGTGACGCCGCTGTGAGTTAATGCCGCGCTTTCGAAACTGACTCAGCGGCCACAGATTGCAGCATGTCGTGCAGCGACGTGTAGGCTCAGTACCAGGAACGGATTCCGGCGGTTCTGTGAATATCCGAGACATAGATACATCCGGAGGCCGGTGCCTGACGTGTCGACGGCGCTGCATTCCAGGTGAATCACTCTAACTACATGGTATCGATAATGTTACGTCGTGTTTGCGGGTAATGGTACCCCGCGAGTGGCTCCACGCGATTCTCTGCAGGATCTTCGCGACACGGCATTCGGCCGATATCATTCAGGTGCGACTTGCCGAGAACTACACCCGGCATGATTCGCTGAGCACAGCGACACGTGACGAAGTGACCGGGCTGGCTGTTGCGGCTGATCACCGTGCGGCTCGAAGCGGTCTGAGCGGTCGACGGACTACGCCTTTCCAGCCCGTCCCCGCTCGGTCCGGCCCGGTGGGAAAGGCGAGGATGAAATGGAGTTTGAAGCCGCAGAACTGTTGCAGGCAACGCACGACCTGCGAACCCAGCTCACAGCCACGGATGACCTGCCGGATGCAACGAAGACGATTGAATCGCTTCAGGATTGGAGAGTTGCCCTGCGGTGCGTTCCGCGTGCGGAAAGCGAGTTGGGTCAATGGGCACATGCCGTTTTCTCGATGACTGCTCCAGGCACAAGTTTTCAGTTTGCCGCCATCGCTGCGGCGGATGCCCTTGAGAGCTATTTGCCGACATTGACCTACGCCGATGGCTGGACGCAACTCAATGATGCTCGGCGACCGATTAATGGTCTCACCTGTTTGCTTGGGGAATTGCGCGACCGTAACCCAGCGACGTACTCAGGATGGCTACGTTCGCTCGCCGATCATGTGAATTGGATCAGAACTTACATCTCGGAGAACTCCAAACCATCCAAGTGTTTGACGTCGCTGAGTTCCGAGATTCAGAGTGTCTTGGACTCCGGCGATTGCCGTCGTGTTGACGGCGCTGACACCCTTCTCAATTGCAATGACCCCAACAGTCCAGTGCATTGGTTTTACGACCCTGTCTGTGCAGCAGGACTCGTAGATCTGTTGCTTCCGACGCTGCAGCGGTTTGAGAACTGGCTGAAATCCAGCAAGGAGAGCGCGGAGAGTCCGAAGTCTCCGCAAGTTAGCTACCCCAAAGATCCGGACGTTAAAGATCTCTGTGAAGCGTTGGCGAAGGAGTTGGCCAAGCCTGAAAGCGACCGACGGAGCAATATTCAGGTTGCCCGCGATTTCTTCGAGGAATCCGAGTCCGATCCAAACAAGCGGGAAAACAAAGCGCAAAGCCGACTTCGTGAAGCTCGCAAGTTTCCGCACCTGTGGAAGGTGAATTAGGGCGCGGAGAGTTGGGGTCTCCGCGCGGAGAGTCGGTCGGGTAGCTTCTGGATCAAATGGAATTCTGTGCTTTCATGTGTTTGGCATTTGGCCGAACGCAACATGAACGCGAGGCACAGGAGAGACAGCATGGCAGCGATCATTACCACCCCGGAAGGTGTCGTCAGACCCGGTGAGATTTACCAAAAGGGCGAGTTCCTTCAGCGCGTTGGACTGAAGGAGACGGGATTTCGCACGGCCCGCAGAAACGGGCTCCAAGTCGTCTACACGGGCGGCAAATGCTTCGTTCGGGGAGCGGACTGGGCGGCGTACCTCGACCGCGTTTCCGCCGATTGTCAGCCCGTCGCCCAGACCTGAATCGACGACCTCGCGCAAGAGAAAACCCCGGTGTTGGCCGGGGTTTGTGACTCATTGCCGCTGCCAGGCGGCACAGCTCAATTTGGTGACCGGATTATGAGACTGCGCTACCACGAAAGCAACGTGCATTTTGCATCAATCCTTCAAGAATGGAGGGTGTGATCAATGGCACGCGACGGATGGCATCCGGCATCGCGAGAAGAGCGGTGTCCGAAGTGCAATGGAGACCACAACTGCACGATCAGTGACGACCACGGCGCTGTTTGGTGCGGGCGAATCGAGTCCGACCGGCAGAACGCTGGTGGTCAGTTTCTACACCGTCTTGTAGAAAAACACGTTCGCGGATCGCTGGGCTACTCCGCACTGTCGCAACGACAGTCTGCGAAGAAGATACAGCTCAAGACAGCCACCAAATCTGAGGATCCGGATGAGTGGTTGGTCCAGATGCTCATCTCGCTCGAACACTCGGAAATCGATACGCGACGGCGAGAATTGGCGAATCAACTTGGCGTCGATATAGAGCCGCTGCGACGGTTGCAAGTCGGATGGTTGGGCAGTCACTGGGTCATGCCGGAGCGAAACGCGGCGGGGCGCATAATCGGCATCAACCGCCGCTTTCAAAACGGCACGAAACGCCAGTTGCCAGGAAGTTCCAGAGGCTTGACTTACGCAGATGACTGGCTGTCGGACGATGGCCCGATCTTGATGGTCGAAGGATTCAGTGACGTCGCGGCGGGCATGTCTGCCGGCTGCTGCGTCATTGGACGTCCCAGCAATGTTGGTGGCGTCGCGATGCTGGCCGAGCTACTGCGGGGACATGCTGATCGCGAGTTGATCGTCATCGGTGAGAACGACCGAAAATTGCACAGCGGTCTCAGCGACAAGAATCGGGCCAAGCATGAACCGCAGTGCGAGGGATGCAGCCGGTGCTGGCCCGGCTTGCACGGTGCAAAGATGACCGCTCGTCAGTTGGCCGAGCGGCTCAACCGGTCGGTGACCGTGATGATGCCCCGTGTTGAAAAGGATGTTCGGCAGATCTTGCAACGGTCTCGCGCCGGTGAGGAGGTCGTATGAGATGTCGATCAGCACACCGACCGAACTCTTACAGCGACTTATCAGGCTTGAGGTTTTCGAACCACCTCGAATTGATGTCATCCCGGTACCACCACCAGAAGAAACAGTTGATCTGGAGCAGTACCGTCGAGAAATGTCCAGCCGACGCGTCGATCTTCTTGGTCAGCCCGGCGTTTGGCTGGACAGGTCTCCAACCGGTTCGGGCAAATCGACGGCTGATGTCGCCGCGTTTCAGCGGGCTGCTCGCGGCCTCTCGGTGCAACCGGCACACACGAATTGTGCAGACGTGGTCGAGCAGCTCACTGCCGGAGGGATTGACGCAGTTGCCTATCCAGGACGTTTCACCTGTGGAAAAAACAAGAATTGCTGGAACACAGCGGCTGACCAGGCAGAAAAGTTGGGTTTGTCGGTTGTGGCCGCAGTCTGCAGGTTCGGATGTGAGCACCAAGCCAAGTGTCTGCAAGGCGGTTACCTGGCTGAAGTGTCAATTGCCAGTCACGCCCGAGTTGCCGTGGCAACGCACGCCAGGGCTGTGCATGCGGGACTGGATCGTCTCAGCGAGGGGCGTGATCTCGTCTGTGTGCATGAAGACAGCGTCAACGTCGTCGTCCCACAGGAATCGATTCCGGCGGACTTGCTGGCAACGGCGAAATTCGTCGTCGAAAGATTGCTCAACGATCCGACGTGGCTCAACCGATTCGGTCCAGTGTTTGAGGTCGACCGGGAATCCAGGACACGTGCGAAGAACGAGCGGGCATCCGATCGACGTGACGCGCAGTACACGTTCTTTCGTCACTTGGCAGACACCATTGACGCTGTCATCGCAACGCTGTCGTCGACAACGGATGGCGTGGCTGCCGTCCCGGTCACTACCACGATGGCCGAGCCATCCGGCGTGCAGGCTGTTCTGTTTCGGGCATCCCAGAAACTTGGAATCACGTTCAACGGGTATGCCGTCTGGCGAGTATTGCTGCGTTTCGCAGCAGGTAGTTTCTATCAATCGGGAGTTCTAACTCGTGAAAGACTCGGCACCTGACATATCAGTACCGGAGGGACTGGAGGGCAAGGAGTTCGTCCTGACCTTGCGAAATTTTGCCAATCCCAATTCGACCGTTTTCCTGTCTGACGCGACGGCAGACATTGAATTACTGCGGGCAGCGACCGGCGTGGACATTCAGGACATGACTCCGAGCGGGACACTCTGCCGCGAGAAGAGCATCGTCCAGCATCCAGTTGATGTGACTCGCGGCACTTCTCCGAAACGGGCTCGGGAACTGACCTGCGGTGTGCTCACCAGCCGGCCGGACTGTCGAAAGATCGGAATCATCACGCACAGCAATCGGACAGCCGCGATCAAGTCGATCGACGAGCCCTTTCGATCGCGAATCGCGAGGGTCAGTCACTTCGGCTCCGGATCCGACCGTGGCAGCAACGAATGGCTCGCCGCCGAATGTGATTTGCTGGTCGTACTCGGGACACCTCGGGTCGCGGAGATCGAAATCAAACGGACAATGCTTCGGTGCGGTTGGTTTGATGATCTCAGAAAGGGCGGCGAATGGGGCGAGGTCACTTGGCAAGGAACCACCACATCCGGTCAGCCGCGAGTCGTTCGTGGGCGCGGGTACACAAGTCCGAGATGGGCGCAGGCCCATCGTTCCAAGGTCTGCGCCGGCATCGTGCAGGCAGCCGGCCGGGCCAGATCGCTGCTCGAAACCGGCTGTGACTGCGTCGTCGTATCAACTGAGGAATGCGGTTTTCCGCTGGCAGATTTCGAGGATGACTTGAGGCCGCTGACGGGATCTGAGGTCAGAGTCCTCACCGGATTAAGCGCACTGTCCGCTTTAGTATTGATAAGCGGACAGTGCGCTTGCGCGGCCTCACAAGACGTCGCGGACACATGCGGCATCCAACGTCGCCAAGCTCAAAAGCTCCTCGCAGGCTTGGAACAAGCTGGCCTCGTCACGCGAGTCGGTGAACGCGGCGGCTGGCGGCTATCGGACCAGGGTGCGGCGCTGATGGCCGATGGGCCAGGGGAGCCGGGCCAATGACTCAGACCCGCAAACCGATCGGGCCAGTAATCCTGCGAGAGGCTGGCAGCCTTCGATGTGTTCGTCCCGTCAGCGGCAGTGTCTGGATCGAATGCGGCGACGGCACCCGGATCGATGACCCGGACAGCGTCGCAGCCACGTTGCAACAACGGTTTCATCTCGATGAGGACCTGGCACGCGACGTCGCACGTGGCTTTGTGCCGAATGCTCAGGCACTCACGACGCTGGAACGGGCCGGAGCGTAGATCGGCCCTCAGAACGCATGCACCACCGAATGGAGGCAACGACATGCCACGGAAGGCGCTGGGGATTGAGTGACGGCAAGTTGCAGTCAAACAAACGAACAGTTTCTACATGGAGAATTCTTATGACGATCGAGATAACAAAGATCGATGCAGCGCGTCGCGCACTGGCTGTTACGGCAGAGCTGCTGGCCGCCGCTGAAGTGGCCAAGATTCTAAGTTGTTCGCCTCGGCACGTGTGGGCGCTAAATTCAAGCGGTCGGCTGCCACGCCCGATTCGGCTGGGCCGCGTGACACGCTGGAGAGCGGATGAAATTCGTGACTGGCTGGCCGCCGGTGCTCCTGCGCGTGACCGCTGGGAGTCTCTCCAACGTTCATCGTGAGACCTCTGGACTGCGTCAGTGTGAGCGGCTGACCGAGGGATTTGTGGACGAGGGTGGTTTGTGGAGCTGTTTGCCGATTCGTGCTAAAGATACTTGTCGTTTTGGCAATTATCCGCAATACTCATGCGTATGAAGCGACGACAAGGCAAGCCTGCGACATTGAGTGCTCAGCTTCGCGAGATCATTGAAGCCTGGCCGGAGTCTCGATACCGGATCAGTCTGGAAACCGGAATTTCACAAGCAACGCTTTCACGATTCGTGAACGGCAAGCGCGGTTTGCCAATGGACGCCGTAGACACGTTGAGTCTGTATCTGGAGTTGAAGCTGACCTGCGTCAGTCAGTCCGACGAATAGACGAACGGTCGCAGGTTCTCGTACTGGGAAAGGCAGAGTGCGATGCGAACTTTCCGGCAGAAGTACACGGCAAAAGACGGGACCACGCGAGAGTCCGCAAAGTGGTACGTCGAACTGAAAGACCACAACGATGTCCGTCGCCGGATTCCGGGTTTCAGCGACAAAAAGCTGACCGAAGAACTCGGACGCAAGCTCGAACGGCTGGCCATGCTGCGGTCATTGAATCAGCCAATGGACGTAGACCTTGGCCGGTGGCTGGAGACCATGCCGGCTGAACTTCGGGACCGGCTGGCGAAAATCGGTCTCCTGGACTCACGCGCGGTGGCTCAAACGCGCCCATTGTCGGAACACCTGGACGACTTTCACAGGTCGCTGCTCGATAAGGGCAACACTTCGGAACATGCAGAAACGGTCACGAAGAGATCGCGAAAACTGATCACCGACTGCAAGTTCACGTTCTATAGCGACATCAATGGGTCTCGCGTTCAACGCAAGCTGGCTGACATGCGGAAGGGCTCGAAGAGTGCGGCGAGCATCAGTTATCAGACCAGCAACTTCTATCTGCAGGCCATCAAGCAACTGTGTCGCTGGATGGTCCGCGACCGTCGTGCCAGTGAGTCTCCTGTCGAACACCTGGCTGGCCTGAACGTCAAACTCGATCGTCGGCATGACCGTCGGAGTCTGTCTGCGGACGAGTTGATACGACTGCTAATCGAAACCCGGCAGGGACCAGTCCGGCACAAGCTGACTGGCCCGGCGCGTGCAATGCTCTACCGAGTAGCAATGGAGACGGGACTTCGACGGAACGAGCTGCGGGCGTTGACGCCAGGCAGTCTGAACCTTGACGCAGAGCCGCCGCATATCGACGTGTCCGCCGGCGACGTCAAGAACCGGAAACCGACGTCGCAGGTCATCCGTCCGGAACTTGCGGTCGAGCTGGGCCGGTGGATTCAGGAAGCTCAGATCGGCCCGAAGATCCCGCTCTGGCCGAAATTGACGGCCAACACGGCCATGATGCTGCGGAAGGACCTGGAGGCCGCTGAGATCGAATACGTGGACGCCTCCGACCTGTATGCCGACTTCCATTCGCTGCGTCACAGCTACGTGTCACTGATCACTCAGGGCGGAGTACACCCAAGGATTGCACAGAGCCTGGCACGGCACTCGACTGCCGAACTCACGCTCAGCCGATACTCACACACGGTGATGACTGACGAGGCCCGAGCATTGGAAGTCCTGCCAGCCTTGCCTTCGCTGTTCGACAATCCGAATCATGAGACACAGATAGTCTGCGCGACAGGAACAGACGGTGATTCGGGCTTACCGTCTGGCTTACCGAAACCCGGCACATTCGAGAGCGCTGCGGTGCGCCCTGATGCACCGGACGGGAGACTCGAGTCCATCCCCTTTGAAATGCCTGAAGAGACAAAAGAAGCCCGAAAACCGCTTATTCGCGGTCGTCGGGCTTCAATTGAGAGCGGAGAGGGTGGGATTCGAACCCACGGTACCCGTGAGGGTACACTGGTTTTCGAGACCAGCACATTCGGCCACTCTGTCACCTCTCCGATGGCCAGGCGGGATGATAGGCCGGGTTCCTCAATCGCGCCAAGGCGCTCATGAATGGAGATAACAGTGGGTACTCAGGTGAATTTTGTGACCGATGGTCCGATCGGGCGCGTGCAGCTACACACGGAAAACGGGGTGCAGCTTCTGGGGGCTGACACTCGGGAGCAACTGCGCCAAACGCTCACAGAGATCGCTCGGCACGACGATTTGAGTGTTGTTGTTTTTGAATCAACCGGGCGAACTTTTATCGCCGGAGCGGACATCAACGAATTGCGAGCACTCAATCCAGAGACGGCTTATGAGAACTCGCGGGAGGGCCAGGCGGTGATGGGACAAATTGCCGCATTGCCGTTCACAACGATTGCTGCGATTCATGCTGCGTGTGCCGGAGGTGGAACGGAGTTGGCTCTGGCATGCGACATGCGGCTTGCTGCTTCCAGCGCCGTAATCGGGCTGCCGGAAACCAGAATCGGCGTCATCCCGGGTTGGGGCGGAACTGTGCGTGCCACGCGGTTGCTGGGAAGCGCAGTCGCACGTCGGATGATCCTGACTGGCGAATTGTTGCCCGCGGCCACTGCCCTGCAACTCGGTCTGATCGACGAACTGGTCCCCGATGACGAATTCCGTGACGCCGTGGAACGCCGCATCGCGATGGTGCTCGGGCGTGGTCCGCATGCTCGCGATACAGCCAGCAAGTTGCTCGCGGCATTCGAAGGGCCGGATCCGGAGACTCAATTCGAAGCCGAAGCACGAGCTTTCGCTGCGTGCTATCAGACCAACGAACCAGAAACGGGCATGGCGGCATTTCTCGACAAACAGCCAGCCGACTGGCAGCTTCCGCCTGGTCCGTAGTACGCTGGTTTTGACAGCTCTCTGACTTCGATCCCTTGCATGCAACATTCTGTCGAAATGCGTGTTGGCCATGAACGAGAACGCGACACCGTCCGACGCAGCCGATCAGATCGTTGCAGTCACCGAGCCGGACGAGGCTCAAACGAAATCGTCTCGATTGCCGGTGACTGCGCTATGCATGGCTGCGTCGCTGACCTTCTACGTCCTTTCTGCCGGGCCGATGTCCGGTTTGGCGCGCACGATCAAACTCCGCAGTTTCAACAACGCCGTTGAATTGGTTTACGCGCCATTGATTGTCATCGTGAAAAAGGACATCAGGCCCGTTTCTACGGCGCTCAGGTGGTATGCCGGATTGTTTCGCTGAGGTGGTCGCACGATCTGTCAGATAACAGGCCAGACGCCGTGATATCCAGCTCGATATTCAAGCAACTGACTCAGCAGATTGGACAGAGGTCATGGGAACACACCATTTAATGAATCGCCGTTCTGCGCTGGGTCTGCTGGCGGCCGGCCTGACGCGTCCGGCGTTGGCGACGACTGACTCTAAGAAACGTACGCGGCTGGGTCTCGTCGTTTACTGCTCGCGGTTTCGCCGCGACGCGCTGCGGGGGCGAGACAAGGACTTCGACCTGTATGCGCCGCTGTCGTTTCTGAACCACTGCGTCGAATTGGGCGCCGGTGGCATGCAGTGCTCGTTGGGCGTACTCAACGTCGCCGGTGTGCATGTGCTGAAGACATTTGCTGAAGACAATCGGCTGTTCATCGAGGCGATCGTCCGTCCGCCAGGCGACGAATCCGACGTCGGCCGTTTCGAAGCAGAGTTGCAGACTGCGGCGGCAGTGGGCGCGCTGGCCGTCCGCACGACGATTATTCCCGGGCGTCGCTACGAGTACTTCGATTCGCTCGACATGTTTAAGGAGTTCGCTGCGCGCGGACGCCGCATGCTGGAACTCGCCGCACCGGTGGCCGAGAAGCATCGCATCCCGATCGCCGTCGAGAATCATAAAGATCAGCGTGACGACGAACGCATCGCCCTGTTCGAGCATATCGACAGCGAGTACGTCGGGGCCTGTGTCGACACGGGCAACAGCTTTGCGCTGCTGGAAGACCCGATTCAGACAGTCCGTGATTTTGCTCCGTGGGCGCATTCGGTCCATCTGAAAGACCAGGCTCTGCAACTGTACGACGAGGGATTTCTGCTGGGTGACATCCCTCTGGGTCAGGGCGGACTTGATCTGAAATGCATGGTGGCGATTCTGAAGAAGGCTAAGCCGGACATTCAATTCAATCTGGAACTCATCACGCGCGACCCGTTGAAAGTGCCCTGTCTGACAAGCAAATACTGGTCAACGTTTCCCACACTGCCGGCTCGTGATCTGGCCGCAACGCTCCGCTACGTGCGAGCCCATTCCTCCGACAATCTGCAGTACATCTCGCGCATGTCGCCCGAGGAGCAGCTTGCCCGGGAAGACGCAAACGTCCGGCAGAGCCTCGATTACGCGCGGGACGAACTCGGTCTGTAAGAGCAGCCGAATCCCTGTCCGGACACGACGCGTCGTGTTCCAGCCAGAAGTTGGGGGGACGCAGTT
>Ga0302132_10000686_pt1 | contig 19400 bp, 15 predicted proteins | sample CB9_321_MG_FD_203113 | JGI IMG/M metagenome (GOLD analysis project Ga0302132, IMG submission 203113) | Marine microbial communities from Western Arctic Ocean, Canada - CB9_32.1 | ecosystem: Environmental > Aquatic > Marine > Oceanic | place: Canada: Western Arctic Ocean | collected 2017-09-19
GGGAAAATGGGATTACGAAACCTCATGATATTAAGGATCCGTATGACTTATTTGTCATTAGCGTTCGCGATAAATATGGTTTTGGGCAATTTATTTTTACAATGTTTAGATGTGTATATTGGATTCCATAAATCCCGTAAATACAATACACTACATTCCTAGGATATGAATCCAAAAATACGATCCTTTCTTTGGATTCATCTAAGAGATTGAGCAACTCAATAAACTGATGCTCAAACACAATTACTATTATTTAAAAAGGAAGCTTGATGAAAAAATCTATATTTTATTCCTCTATTGGTGGGGTACTTGAATTCTATGATTTTATAATTTTTGCTATATTTGCCATCGCCATCAGCAAAACCTTTTTCCCAACAGAAAGTCAAACAGCAGGCCTCTTGTTAACCTTCTCTATATTCGCTGCTGGATATTTAATAAGGCCGATAGGCGGAATAATATTTGGACATTTCGGTGATAAGTATGGACGCAAAAAAACTTTTACATACTCAATTATAATAATGGCACTAAGTACATTCTTAATAGCATTGGTTCCATCCTATTCGAGTATTGGCATCTTAGCGCCAATAATTCTTACAGTATTAAGATTATTACAAGGCGCTTCGATTGGAGGAGAGATCCCTGGAGCCATTACCTTTATTTCAGAAACAACAACAAGAGTTAAAACTTTAGCTTGTTCAATCATATTCTTTGGACTTGTGCTAGGAATTATTTTAGGTGAATTAGTTAATATGGGGCTAACTAAGATTCTCTCTGCCTCTGAGGTTATAGAGTATGGCTGGAGAATAGCATTTATAATTGGAGGGATATTTGGAATATGGGGGTTCTATTTACGTAGAAAGCTAGTTGAAACTCCTTTGTTCAAGGATATGGAAAAATCAAAAGTCAAAGTCCCAATTATAACGGTTATTAAGAAGTACCCCTTGGAAATATTTAGTGGATGGGCTTTAATGGGGCTTGTTTCAGCTGGAATTATGGTGCTGTTTTTGATAATGCCAGCATATGCAAAGTTAGCTAAAATACCCATGAGTGATGTTTTATTGATTAACACAATAGTCTTATTTCTTGTTATGGCATTGAGTATTATTTTTGGATATATTGGTGATAAATTTAATAAAAGGTACATATTACTCATGGCTTCAATAATCACAATTGTGTTTAGCTATAAGGTCTTTAATCAACTTGTCCACCATGATTTATCCTTAATTATCTATGGTATTTTCTGTATTTTCTCTTTCGGAGCTGCTGTTGCTATTGTCCCTTCTGTTTTAGCAGAAAGCTTTCCAACAGAAATAAGATATACAGGTGTTGGAATTGTTTATAATTTAAGTTTTGCAACAACAGGTGGTTTAGCCCCCATGATTATTTTTTATTTAATATCATCAACAGGTAACATACTTATGCCGGCAGTATACTTTATTGCTGTTTCTATTATTGCGCTGCTTGGGATAGCTCTGTATCCAAAAAAACAATTTTAACCAATCAACTAAATTAGTGCAACTCTGGTTAAAATTTAACTAAGGACAAAAGTCGGGGTATAGCCCTAGGCCCCCAATATCACAGTTTAAAATTAAAATTGGGTTTAGGGGCGACAACCTACCCTTCTCTTATCTTTTTTATAGCTTTTAGTTGCTTGTGCTTGTATCATGAAAACCACGCTGGAATACCTTGACATGGTAGGGGTCACCAGTTCGAATCTGGTTGCGACTACCATTTTATTTCATTCAAGGAGACACAAATCATGTTACATTGGTTTCCTGGTCATATGCATAAAGCTCGCAAAGAGCTTGCCAAAATTATCCCTCAAATTGACATTGTCTTTGAAATCGTTGACGCTCGCACACCTGAAGCCAGCGCCAATCCTATCTTACATGAGATCGCCAAAGATAAACCTATTATCAAAATCTTAAGTAAAACCGATCTTGCTGACAAGGAAACGACAAAACAATGGCTCACCTACTATCAAAATAAGGCCATTGCACTAAACACCATAAAAGATAAACAAGCCCAAAAAAAACTCATGGCGCTTGCTGAAAAATGTGCACCCAAAAGAGGAACGATTTTAAAACCAATCCGTGCCGTTGTCGTTGGAATACCAAATGTTGGAAAATCAACCCTCATCAACCTCTTAGCTGGAAAAAAGATTGCGAAAACAGGGAATGAACCTGCCATTACAAAAAGACAGCAAAACATCATGCTTGCGCGTACCTTCTACCTACGAGACACCCCGGGCATCATGTCGCCCTCTCCAAAAAGTGAAGATGCAAGTTTTAGGCTGGCCATCTGTGGCGCCATTCGTGACACGGCTATGGATTACCCAACGGCTGCTTATTACTTTATTAAGTATATGACAAAGACACATCTGGAAAAGTTATGCCAACGCTATGCCTTAAATAAGGAAAGCGTACTTTCTTGCTCAGAAGATGAGATTTTAAAACATATTGCTCGCAGCCTAGGCGCAATCAAAAACGATGGCGTGGAAAATCTACACCAAGCAGCTGAAAAACTTATTCTTGATTTTAGGCAAGGACGGATAGGAAGCATCTCTCTTGAGACGCCTGAAAGCCATGAGCTTGAAAAATCTGCCTATGAAACAGAGCCATCTGAGTAGATTCGATACAAAGACATTTGTGCCGAGTGAAATCCATCACTCCCCCCAACCATATTTTCCTGAGTGAATTGCGGTCGATCAGACAAAAACATATCTGTCTGAAAGGCACTCAAAATAGAGTTTGGAAATTTTATAATATCCTCAGCTTCCGTAGCTTCCACTACTTCTACAATCGGTAAGGCGCACTTCATGTTTTTTTCCTGTTTTTAATTAGATTGTTTAAATAACAACTCACAGCTTCATTATAGATAACTTTTCAGATAAATGTATAATTTTTCAGCATTTTATTTTTTTTATTCTCAAACCAGCTTTAAAGTCAAAGTGAAATCTAATTTTCTCTAACTTTTATTTAGTCTTGATCGCTCCAGATGAAAAGACAAAATTCAGCTTATTTGTGAAAGTATCCACCGCTGCTTTCTGTTGTTCAGCATAGCTTGTTGACAACTGATTGGATTGTTTACTGTAAGCCTCTAGCAATGTCTTTTCTTCCGTTGCATAGTCCACTTTCACCGCTACAGCATCTTGCTTAACGGGGTCAGAACCATTTGCATTTTTAACACCCTTTGTTTTTGATGTTTCCAATCTCACTTCAGCTTTATCCGCTTCAGCTTGATGTCGACGAAGTTGTAAATCACGCATGCTTGTCTCAAATTGATGATCCATTTTATCACTTTCTTGGCTCATCTTTTGATAATCTTCAATTCGAGCGATCAGGAAGTTGCTAATATCTGTGCCACTAAGTTTATCTTTCGGTGTAATCACCATCTTAATTTCATCTGGCGATTGCACAAAGTTATTCACTGCCATTAATGCCGGTTTTTTAATCGCCCCCTTCGCTTCGGTGGCAGATTTCTCGACGAGACCTTCAATCATTTTTTGAATATCTGCAGGTTTTTGGTTCGACATGGTTGCGAATACTTTAATCCCATCTTGATATAAGCTTTGGTTTTTAAAGGTAAGGGAGAACGAATCTACATTATGCATACCGTCGAACGCACTTTCAGATTTTAGTGTTTGCACCAGTTGAGTCAACTGATTCACGCCTTGCTCAGCATTGTCCTGCTCAGCATTTGCTAAAGATTTTCTAAGTTGCTCAACAATATCTTTAACCATAATCTTATCATTAATGGTAATTTGATATGCTGAACTCAACGATGCGCCTGTATCTGGCACGTTAGTTTGCAACCCTATAACCAGATCAGCTTTTTCAAGTTTTGTTTTAGGATCATAAACTTCATTATGGTTATATGAAATCGTATAATCTTTATAGCCAAGCTCTTGAACAATTTTAGCGCTATAAGGCGAAGTGGCAGAAATCAGATCTGCAGGCACCGTTAATGATACATTCAGCAAAGCTTTAGATAAACCAATATAGGCATCTGAAGCAGCGTCATGTAGCTTCCCATTTGCTAATTCAGTTAGTGTATAGTTACCAAGCTTAAAATCATCAATGCTTGTGGACATCTCAACATTTTTCTTCTTATTATTTGTCACCACAAAATCAAAGCCTAGCTTATTGTCGCTCGCATTATAAACAATATTGGACTGCATATTTAGAGCAAGGTCTTTCATAAAATAAGAGAGCTTCGGATATTGCGCTGTAATCACTTTGGGATCAAACATGCTTTGAATATCAAGATTCCAAGCAAATTTATTAATTTTTGCATTTGCAAAGGCATCCCAGAATCCATCAATTGTATAATTCACAGGTTTTGCAATCTTATAGTTATCAAACTCAGAACTAAAATGCATCAAAGGATCGCTGCCTGAAACTATTTGCAAGTTTGTTTTTAATACTGCATTTTTTGCCAAATAGTCAAAAGAGCCACTCGCTTCACTCTTCAGATATTTATCTAATATCTTTTGTGCAAATTCCGTATCATGCTTGTCTACAGGCATTTGATCCTTATCTGTGGAATATACATCTAAAGACTGTTGTAATAATTGGTTTGCATTATCTAAGTGTAAGCCTTTAAATGAAATATTAAATTTCTGTGTGACATTTTGACTATCTACTTCATAATTATCCACATTCAAGCTGTTAATGAGTATTGGATTTTTAGGCAATGATTTTAAATATATTCTCACGTTTTCAATCGCAACATCATGCGTAAATAAACTAAACACATTCGCAGAAACATCTCCATAAGTGATCTTTTCTATATGACTAGACTGACCTTGAATCTTTGTTGCGGTCATTGCGACATGCTCTTTCGCGATCTTAGTCGCATAATAAGAGCCGACACCATATCCGATCGCACCTAAAATCACGATTGCAACAATGGGTTTTACTGCTTTGTTCATGTTATTTCCTTTATTTTTTATATCTTACTATTATGGTGTACCAATAGACAACCTTCAAGTAGTTGCTACCAGAAAGCTTTGCAGCAAAATCAAGGCAAAAAAAAGCCCTTTTAGAAAGGGCTTAGTTAGGAGACTGTTTTAGTAGGCTTTAGAAACGATAAGCCGCTTTTAAGCTACCTCCATAAGAGTTAAATGCAGACTTATGTTGATAGTCAACGTTTGCAGATAAATCCACACTGTCCGTCAAGGTATATAACACCCCAACACCGGCACTGATTGTGCCACGAGCAGGTGTTACACCTGGAGTTTCAAAGACCGCTGATCCGCCCACTGAACTGGTTGAAGATGCCTTCGCGCCTATGATGTCATATCTATAGCCTAAGTAAGCATTAGGTTGCAGGAAAGAGCCTTGACCCAAATCATGGTTATAAGACACTGCAACTTTGGAAGTGATTTCATTAATATTCAGACTATCTGGATTAACCGGTCCAGCAGTTTGAGTATAACTATCTGCACTATAATGCACAAAGTTATTACCAATACTTGGTGTTACGGTTAAGTTCTTCATGACTTCAAAGTTACGACCTAACTCTGCTTGTACCAAGAACTGATTACTATCATAATTTGCATCACCCAAGGTGCTAGAGGTAACATCGTTTTTGCCCCGTGCATAACCAGCTTGTCCACGAACAAAGGTGGTTTCAGTAATATCGTACTGACCATAAAATGAGAACTGATAGTTATTAATGGTTGTGTCTGAGTTATTGTCTGCATCGACTTTTGTCCTTGAATACGTCAACGCCACACCCAATAAAGAGTCATTAACCATTGATGTATCAAATCCAAGTACGATACCGTAAGTATTGGCAGTATAACCAAATTGACCATCACGATCACCTTGATCTGCACGTTGCCCAAATACCTGACCCCAACCTTGCAAATTCTTACTCGCTTCACCCGTTGCAACACCTGTCACAGATTGGTTTAAAGCATACTTATTTGAACCACCTCTAAGCGCCATCGTTTGTGATTCTATACGAGAGCTGTTCACGCTTGCCGCATTTAGAATTGCATCCACTGATGCTTGTGTATTAGCCGTAATTGCTGGTTGATATGATTCAGCAATAGCATTTACAGCTGATGCTGTTGGGGCTGCAGTTATAGCTGCCAGATAAGTATCTTGAACCACTTGTGAGGTGTCTGCTCCCATTATTGCATTATTTATCGCAACTGTGCCATTACCCGTTAAAGCTGAAGCCATTGTATTTGTAGTGCTTGTTAACCTTACTTGTACATCACCAGAATTATCGGCTATCGCAAAAGTATAGAAATAAGTATCCGTTAAGGTATTAACAGGTAAAACTGCAGTTGTCGTATCTGTTGTTGCCACAATTGTATAAGCACCTGCACTCCCGCCACTATCTAGCTGAGCTTGTGTCTCATTAACCGTTACCGTCACAGCATTGGTACTTAAATTAATAGCGTCATCGCCATTATCTATACTAGATCCTGTACCATTAGAAATTTCAAAATCATAAGCTCCAGCACCCGCGATTCCAGTTCCGCCTGATGTCAGTGTAACACCTGATGCCAAGTTTACTCTGCCTGCATTCGTTACAATACCAGAGAAAGTTGCATTCCCGCCAATATTCAGTGTTGAACCTGCCACCGTATTAAGCGTTGAACCTGTAGAGGTGCCTGTGATTGAGACAATATTAGCACTGTTAATTGCTAATGCTCCTGAACTGGTGCTTGAACCAATCGTTGCCGCGCCATTAAGTGTCACAGACCCAGCACCTGAAATCGAGCCAATTGAACCCGTACCATTTAAAGTCAATGGGTTTGTATTAACAATAGCGCCACTAACAGTCAGTGCGTCACCAAAAACAATTCCCGCAGTATTGCTATTTGTAATAGTTGTCGCATTCACAGCACTGTTAAATGTTGTGACCAGTGTACCGTTAGCCGTAATGCTTGCCAGAGGTGTTCCTGCCCCCACAGTTCCTGTGACAGTGTTACCACCTCCTAGAGTCAATGTTCCAGCCCCATCAACAGTCCCTGTTATATTTTTACTTGCTACTAAATCAGCAGTACTACCTACAAACAAAGAAACGTTACCTGTTACGTCACCGTTAAAGTCCAGTGTGCCTGCAGCAGTTGTTGAAATGGTTGTTGCAGCAACATCATTACTAAAAGTCAATGTTCCAGCACCTTTCAAGGTTACTGCCTTTAAAGAGTTTGTGCCTCCTATCGCATCGGCAAAGGTTGTTGTGCCGCCTGTTGCTATCGTGCTCGTCAATGTACCCACGCCAGCGCCACCTGAAGTGTTATCTACAGCACCTGTGATGCTCGCAGTGCCTATCAAATCAACTGTTCCATCACCCGTGAAATTAACGGCTGATGTAATAGTTTTTGCGGTATTGACTTCTAAGGTACCTGTAGCTGCGATATTGACATTGTCTAAAGGAGTGCCCATTCCCCAGTTAAAAGCAGCAATGACTTTATTGCCACCAGTAATTACCACATTGCTTGTGTCATTAGCAGTTCCATCTATAAAAGCATTTACCGTAAAGTCACCTTCGGCCGCATCGAAAGTTACCGTATTTGTATTTGTTCCTGCGCCATTTCCTAACGTAATGTTTTCTGCTGTGACATCCTTTTTAAATATTGCCATAGAATTCGAGTTATCATCAGAAACGGCAACAGTTATACCAGAAACGCCTGTAATCGCACCATTAAACGTTACCCCAGCGGCATTCATTACATGGATATAATTATCACTACCGCTGCTAACATTAATGGCTCCTGTCACACTTTGTGCAGAAGATGTACCATCAAGTGTTAATGTTGTGCTTCCGAAGTCCCCACCTTTCATCTCTAGCGCAGTACTAAAAGTTGCATCGCCACCCACTTTTAAGTTTGCAAAACCCAAACCAGTATCTGACTTAAGGACACTTGTTCCCGTTACATTTAGATTACCAGTTACAATTAGACTCGCGTCTTCTGGAGTAAGGGAATCCTTGGCCTCCACCAACAAATTACCTGTTGCCGTAACATTTCCACCCACATCCAAAGAAACAACTTCGGAAACTGGAAATATGCTAAACACGTCATAATTTTCTATCGAAATATCTTTTGCACTCACATTATTATCCACCGTTACGACTACAGCTCTATCAACCGCAACTGCAAATGTATTAGCAATGTCTATATCACCGTTAATCTCAACAGAAGTAATGCCTACGGTTAAAACCGCATCTTCAGTTTGTGTAATGGTCAAATTTCCCGTAGTCGCTCCTGTATCAGTATCTGTTACATTTCCTAACGTAAAGCTATTATAACCTGTCCCATCATCCGCCGTTCCATCATTTTTCACGGTTAAAGTGTAGCCATAAACATCAACATTATCTCCTGCAGCCGCAGCCCCAACACCAGTATTTCCAGATGCCAAAGCCCATGTCCCAGCACCCGTTAAATTTAAATCAGCAGCCGCCGCTAATGCCATGCTCGGTGCCACCGCAGCTCCCAGTGCAATCGCACATGCCCCACTTAAAATTACTTAACTTAAATAAAATCAAAAATATGTCTGTCGTTAGTGAGTTAAGCAGAGGAATTTGAGAGTGCTAGAGCAAATCAAGAAAAATTTGAATTCTTTTGAACTTTCAGTAAATAGCCATTGAATAGTGGAAGTTATCCTACAACAGGGGGGGCAAAAACCCATGGGAATTGACTTAAGCGTTAAATATAAGTTTACAGCTTACTGTCCACGCATAAACATATTGTCCAATTCTTTCATACCAAGCTCCACCCAAGTTGGGCGGCCATGGTTACATTGTTCGCTTCTTTGGGTTTGTTCCATATCACGTAACAATACATTCATTTCTTCTATGGTTAGCTCATCATTCGCACGTACGGCTTTGTGACATGCCATTGTGCCGAGTATCTTATTTAAGTAGGCTTCTGAATTTTTAGAGCTTCCATAAATATGCAATTCATTAAGAATATTTAAAAGAAGACTCTCAATATCACGATTATGTAAATACACAGGAATAGCACGTACAACGATTGCATCCGTGCCAAGCAAAGAAATATCAAATCCTATTTCCTGCAAAAGGTTTGCATGTTCTTCAGCGACAACAGTTTGATGGCTATCTACATGTACGCTTATTGGAATTAATAAATTTTGACTAACAGTTTCATTTTTCTGCCAAGCAAGCTTAATTTTTTCATATAGCACTCGTTCATGTGCTGCATGAATATCAACGAGGATCAAACCATTTCGACTTTGTGCCAACATAAATACGCCATGCACCTGCGCCAAGGCAAAACCAAGTAAAAAATCATTCTTATTTTCCGTTAACTCTACATTTTCTTCATTAGAGATAACAATATCCAACGCTGATTGCTCGCCATAGATATTTTCAGCCGAACCCTCGCGCACAGTTAAGGGTAGAGATCCTGATTCGGCATTCAACGCATCCAGTGATATGGGTGAAAGTAATGATTTATATAGTTCATGTTGTCGGTTGCCTCCTGCCATGGTTTGCTCAGGGTGATAAGACATACCGCGTGCATTTGTGGTGTGAGGTGACGTTACTTCGTGAGAAGCCACTGTCTCATCTGAATGAGTTTCATTATTCGCATCTTCGTCCGTTTGCCCATTCGCTGTCGCGATGGCTCTGTGAATTTTACTGAAAATAAATTGATGCACCAAACGCGAATCTCTAAAACGTACCTCACTTTTTGTCGGATGTACATTCACATCTACTTCGGCATAGTCTAGTGAAAAATATAAAACATAGGTCGGGTGTTTTTGATGATGCAACACATCTCGAAAAGCTTGCCGCACTGCATGTGAGATTAATTTATCTTTAATCATCCGTCCATTGACATAAAAATATTGGGCGTTTGCTCTATTTGAGGCAACAGCAGGCTTTCCGATCCACCCCCAGATTTTTAACCCTACGGCTTCTTCTTCCAAATAGATAGATTCAGAAATAAAATCTGGCAGATATAATTGGCTAATGCGTTCAAGTTGTTGCGATTGCTCTAGTGCTTTTTGAAATTGACGAACCACTTTACCATTATGAATGAGTTTAAAGGCGACCCTAAAATGGCATAAGGCAATTTTTTTGATTAACTCATCAATATGTGCGAATTCGGTTTTATCCGTTTTTAAAAATGTCCTTCTGGCTGGTGTATTAAAAAATAGTTCTCGCACTTCAACGGTGGTTCCCAAAGGATGTGAGACTGGGTGCAAGTCCATTTTTTCTGCATACCGCCCTTCTTGCTTGATTAGCCATGCATACGTTGAGTCTTTTGTTTTAGAACTAATGGACAACTTTGAAACGGACCCAATACTCGCCAATGCCTCACCTCGAAACCCCAATGTCGCAATATTGGATAGGTCTTCAAGTTCATAAATCTTACTAGTTGCATGTGCCGATAATGCTAAGGCTAAATCTTCTTTAACAATACCTGATCCATTATCTTGAATTCTAATCAGCTGTTTACCGCCCTGTTCTAACTCAATCGTAATCTCATCCGCACCTGCATCAAGGCTATTCTCAAGCAATTCTTTTACAATGGAAACTGGGCGTTCAACGACTTCACCTGCGGCAATTTGATTTGCAAGATCAATAGGAAGTTCTTTAATTCTAGGCATGGTCAGAAACCCCACATATTGAGTATCTTAGAGGAATAAATAGAGTATAAAAAAAAACGCATTAAGATAATACGTTTAATAGATATTTAATGTCTTATATAGGTGTGTCTAATTACGGCTTAGGAATGTTTGAACAGGTTTTCCAAAGATCTTTATTCGATATTTTGCTATCTGCACCCACATATTTATAGCTTTTAGCACCTGATGCAATACCACATTCTGCACCATACTTTTGAGCATCTGCGGCATCCACACGATACCAAGTTTGTGTACGATAGAAAAACATAATATAACCACGAACTTTTAGCTCTTTGCCATTTTCTTCCGTCCACATTTTTAAGGTATAAGTTTTGCCATTCGAAGGATCCATAATTTCACCTTCTTTATAAGTTACACCATCAGAACCATCCGCGGAACCTGACTTTTCAGCACCCGTAATAATTTGTAACCCCACAACTGGCTTATCCTTCAAGTCACCGGTGCAATGTGTACATAAAAGATCTGGGATTTGTTTTTCACCATCTACCACATTGACAAATGGAACGAGTATTTTCCCAATGAGTTTTGATTTATCTTTTGGATCATTCATGATTTGAACAATTGACTGCACCACAGGTTTCCCACCTACTTCGTCATCACTTACCGTCATCCAATATCCTACTGGAGATTGGATGTCAGTCTTTGTCTCTACTTTCGGTGCTGGAGTTTTAGCCACCACTGTATTTCCTATTGAACTTGTCGTAGGCTGTGATGCTTCTTCCGTTACGCCACTAGCTGAGTTTGCAGCATAGATACTCACTGAAAGCATCATTGCAGCAGCTAAAATCGTTATCTTTTTCATAAAAACCCTCTAGTTGTCTATCAAAAAATCATCTTGAGCTTAGATAATATTGATTAAAAATCATATACCTGATTCAATCCTTATACATAATATATATTACAGATTCAATAACCTTCATAATAAACAACGATATAATTTATACATTAAGATTAAAGACCAATATAGGGGTATATAAAATTTGCTGCGAGCGCATATTAATTTTGATGGATAACATTCTCTAACTGGTGCAACCCATCTAAAGTAACTTCCTTCTCTTGGCTTTTAACATCTCCCAATCGTAGATTAAGATTGTATATTGGTTCAATCTCAACTTTCGCTGATTTCACCGTCGCATTAAGCACATGTCCTGTAATTTTATAATCTTCACTTAAATAGTGAGTATGGAATCCTGGCACCCCTATTCCAACAATATATTTGGGGGTATAGAACACTACAAAAGTACCTTCTACATTTTTTAAGTTGAATTTGTGTTGATGTGTTTTCATCCATTTAACTAACGGCGTTTGTGAGTCCATATCACGATCTTCACTACGAGCCAACACCGAAGTAAATTCTCCAGTAATTTTGACTGCATACATGATTTGGTTATTCGCTGTTTTCTCCAAAATTAATTTTTGTAAATCTGTAATTGAGATTTCCTTATTTACCCTAAACGACAAAGATTTTTTAGGGTTAAAGTTTATTGCCGTCATATAGGACAATCCGTCTTTCTTCTTCATTTTCGAGGCATTTCCATTTGGATCCGCTAAATAAAAGTCACCATTAACGGCAATAACTTCACCGATACCAACACCTGCACCCAAACCAAAATCATTATGTTTTTTAACTTCTGAGACACTCGCTTTAACTGAATAATCACCCCCCATTAAGGCCGTAATTGTGCCATATTGATATTCCGTAGCTTGCCCTGCATACGCTAATCCAGCAGCAGAAAACACCGCTGCCATTATGAGTATTTTAGATAGGTTTTTCATTTATCCTCTTAATATTTATCGTGATTCTACTTAATTTAAAAAATTAACACACTCTTGTATCTTTATCTAGAGAAAGTTCCGATAGTGGCAACAAATTTATACTCGAACCCTCATCACAAAATCCAACCTTGCCCAAATAAGGAATGTCTATTCTCGGTATTAAGGTTTCGATATTTTCATGTTGAACATTACTCTCTGGCTCTACACAGTTTGCAATCCACCCAACACAATTCACGCCTGAGTTTTTTAGTGCTTCCGCACTCAACAAAGCATGATTAATACATCCTAACTTAATGCCCACAACCAGCACCACATCCCAGTCATTATGAACCACTAAATCTGATAACGATTCTTCATCATTTAAAGGCACATACCAGCCACCAGCCCCTTCAATCAAGCAAATATCATACTCTGTCTTTCTTAACACTGTAGAAATTTGATGCGATATTTGCTCAACCGACAAGCTTCTTCCTTCATGACTTGCAGCGATATGGGGTGCAATCGCCTCCTTATAGCAAAAAGGGTTCACCTCACTGTAAGGCAACTTAACCGAGGCTGCAGCTTGCAAGGCAACGGCATCTTCATTCTTTAATTCACCATCCATTTCACAAGCACCTGCAGCAATGGGCTTTAGTCCTATTGTTCGCAAGTCCTGATCGTTTAACAAACATAAAATCAAAGATGACACATAGGTTTTACCCACTTCGGTATCCGTGCCTGTTATAAAAATATTTCGCTTCATTAATCACCCACTTTTTGCGCACTAAAAAAACCGATTTCATAGGTTAATGTATATGTTTTATCTTTTTCTTCTTGGATAAGTCGCCTAAGTTTTGCAAACTGGCTTGGCACACTTCTCTGTATTACTTTATTTGCGCCTGTTAATTTAATGGATCGTAAACGCTCAGATTCACTTTGGTAATCCAAAACATAACGCTCACTATCTACCATCACATTTTTAAAACCGTCATTTTGTAGTATCTTGTACATTTCATTCACGGTGAAAAAATCATTCATCTGCCAATTATCTTGCAATTCAATAAAAGTACCCGCTATGGGCAATGTAAAAATAATTTGACCATTTGGGTTTAAATGCTCAAAACAGGTTTGTAAAAACAAGGGCAGATTTGCACTCCACTGAAGAGACATATTTGCAAAAATAAGATCGTATTTGCACTGTGAATCAGGCAACCAATTATCAAAATTTGCACAAATATAGCGCACTGCCTCACGATTGAAATTTGTTCTGGCTTGTTGCAACATTAAGACTGAAATATCAACGGCATCAAGCTCTTTTGGGATTACTGCTCCAAACAACGCCTGAGTCGTTCTCCCTGTGCCACACCCTAAATCCAAAACCCTCTCAAACTCAATATTCTGATTAATAAACTCGTCAATCAACTTCAAACCTGTTGAAACCTGTACAGGAGTATGGTCATCATAGGTTTTATATGCTTTATCAAAAGAAGATAATTTAACGGCTTCACTCACAGCCTTGCCTCCTTAAATGTTTTACTGTTTCTGCCTCATGTGACAAAAACGGTACATGCCCTGCCCCTTCTATGGTGGTCACGTTGCCACCAAGTGCTTCTAGTTGATGCACCGTATTTTGAGGCAATATGGCATCATGATCGCCAATAAGATAGGTTATCTTATCTTGATATTTTGATGCAATTTCTCGTAAATCTTGACCAAATAAGTAATGTAAATAAAACAATCCAGAAATATTTTCTTGGCCTATCAAGCAATGCATTTCAAGAAGATTTCTAACTTGACCGTTTCTTATTGGGTAGGCAATTTGCTTTAAAAAAGTCGGCTTCAAAAAGGCTTTATTGGTTAAATAATTTTCAATAAATGATTTTTTAAATGCTTCTGAGACGCCGCGCCAATCCTCTATTCTAGAAAAATAAGGGGTTGAGCCAAGCATGATTAAACGTCGGTATTTGTTTGGATATAAGGACAAAATCTCCAACGCAAATAAACCTGATAAAGACCACGCGACCACAATAGATTGATCTGGTATCTTCCCAGCTAAATATTCTATCACATCCATTTCAGTACTTACATTCTGTGGTAATCCAATACACTCAGCTGATTCAAATTTTTGAAAAATCGACTCAAAAATATTCGCATCAAAGCCCCAGCCTGGTAAAAATACATAATGATCACTCACAACAATTCCACAAGCATCCGCACGAGTGCCGCTATTTGTGTTCGGGTATGCCCACAAGTTAAAGTGATACGTAAACGTGCCGTACCCTTTGGCACGGTTGCTGGACGAATACAAGAAACTATTATTCCTTTTTTACGCAACGCTGCTTGTACAAATTCTGTTTTTTGGTTATCTCCGATCAATATTGAACGAATCGGTGTCAGTTGGTTTGAAACCAATACAATACCATAAGCACCGCAGAGGTAATTAAAGTGTCTAATATTTTCTATGAGTTGCTCACGACGTTCTGGTTCTTGCTGAATCACCCTTAATGCTGCAAGCAACCCTACTGCAGAAGACGCTGGCATTGCCGTACTATAACGGTAACTTCTTGCATGTTGCACCAAGTATTCAATATCTGCTTTGCAACCAGAAACGACTGCGCCCACACCACCCATCGCCTTACCAAGTGGCGTAATGGTCAATCGTGCTAAGGCTGTTCTGGAAGGGTCATTTCCTAAAGTACCAAAACCATGTGCATCATCCACAATAAAGGAAGCATTATGCTGTTTTGAAAGCTCCGCTAACTTCTCAATATCAGCAATATCCCCTTCCATACTAAAGACACTTTCCGTCACCAATAGTTTCTCACCCGATAGGTTCGCTAAAATCTCTCTTGCGTGATTATAATCTACATGCCGATAACGCTTTAAGGTTGCACGCGATATTTGCACCCCGTCCAACAAGGAAGCATGTACCAACTTATCAGCAATTACTGTTGTATGTCGATCTGAAAAACATTGCATCACGGCTAAATTTGCATGGTAACCAGAGTTAAAGAGCAAAGAAGCTTCTTGCTCAACATGCGCCGAAAAAGCATTTTCAAAAGCCTCATGGGGTGACTGAAAGCCTGAAACCATTGCCGAGGCACTTGCCCCAAAACCATAATATTTTACTGCCTCTACAACTGACTCGATCACATCTGGATGTTGTGATAATTGCAAATAATCGTTACTGATAAAATTAACAAGTTTTTGGTCTTCAATGGTTAAATACACATTCTCTCTTGCTTGAATAGACAAGCGTTTTCGGTATAAGCCATTTGCTTTCAAGTATTCAATAGAATCTTTGACTAGCATACCGCTTCAACCACCTCATGCTTCACTGCTTGAAGTCCTAATGTTTTCATCAGTTTTTCATCTTTAGAGTGCCCAGGGTTTGCTGCGGTTAATAATTTATCCCCATGAAAAATAGAATTTGCACCCGCCATAAAACAGAGTGCTTGCATTTCATCAGACATATTGGTTCTACCTGCTGATAGCCTGAGCATAGAGGACGGCATAATGATCCTTGCCACTGCAATGGTGCGAATAAACTCAAACTTATCAATACTTGTTTTTTTATCCCCCAGAGGTGTCCCTGGAATTGGGATCAATTGATTGATCGGCACGCTATCTGGTGCTTTAGGTAAACTCACCAATTGGTGTAATAAGCTAATACGATCTTCTCGTGTCTCGCCCATTCCTAAAATACCACCACAACAGACTTTAATATCTGCTTGGCGAACTTCTTCTAAGGTATTTAAACGGTCTTCATAAGTTCTCGTTGAAATAACATTGCCGTAGAACTCTGGTGATGTATCAAGGTTATGGTTGTAATAATCAAGCCCTGCTTCTTTCAATCCTCCCGCTTGCTCTTTACTTAACATCCCTAGGGTCATACAGGTTTCCATACCCAGCCCACGCACTTCTCGGACCATTTCTAAAATTTGTGGGAAATGTTTCTTCGGTGGATTACGCCAAGCACCCCCCATACAAAAACGTTTTGCGCCAAGATCTTTCGCACGCTTTGCCTGTGAGACAACCGCTTCAATATCCATGAGCTTTTCTTTCTCAATTTCCGTTTTATAATGCGCACTTTGAGGGCAGTATTTACAATCCTCAGGGCAGCTCCCTGTCTTAATGCTTAACAATGCACATAATTCAATCTCGGTGTTATTGTGGAATGATCTATGGGTTGATTGCGCTTGAAATAATAATTCATTAAAGGGTAACTCAAATAGAGCCCTAATCGTTGTTTTATCCGTCATAGTTTTTTATACCTTCACTACAAATGAAGCAAGATTATTGCTATCCTCGACATCTGTCAAGCAGATCACAAAATAGGGTTTACTAATGCCATCTAAAACATTACTAGAATCGAACTTGCAACAAAAGCCTCAAACCTGGCACCCTTGCACCCAAATGAAAGAGCAAGAACATCATCAACCCTTCAGAGTTAAAAAAGCAAAGGGAGCATATATCGAACTTGAAAATGGTCATAAGATGATTGATGCTATTTCAAGCTGGTGGTGTAAGTCTCTAGGGCATAATGACCCTCGCATTAAAGCGGCTTTACTTGAACAGTTAGATGATTTCGAGCATGTTATCCTGGCAAACACCACAAGTCGTAAAATTGAACAATTAACGGCAAAATTATCACAACTCTGCCCTAGCCTAGACAAAGTATTTTATGCCGGAGACGGTGCTTGCGCCATTGAAGTAGCACTCAAAATGTCACTCCTTAGCCGAAAAATTAAAGGTGAAACTCATCGAATCCAATTTATTTCATTACAAGATAGCTATCATGGTGATACCAGTGGCGCCATGAGTGTGAGCGACTGCGGATTATTTACTGCACCCTATGCTGAGCTGATGTTTGATTGTGAGTATATTCAAAATATCCCTTATGTTTCAGGTAAGCATGATCCCCTTTGGCATGATTGTGAAACAGTTTGGACAAAAATCGAAGCACAACTTGAACCTTTCAAGCATACCGCTAATGCGGTGATTTTTGAACCTATTGTGCAAGGGGCTGGTGGCATGAAAATTTATAGCCAAGATTTTCTAAAAAGGCTTGCCCAATGGTGTAAACAAAATAATGTCTACCTCATTGCAGATGAAATTATGACTGGAATTGGGCGAACTGGAAAAATGCTCGCTTGCCACCATGCCGATATCACCCCTGACTTTATTTGCTTATCAAAAGGACTCACCTCAGGGTGGCTACCGCTCAGCGTCGTGTTAACTCATGATAAAATGTACCAGTTGTTTTATGATGATTATGAATCAGGGAAATCCTTTTTGCATTCACATACCTACAGTGGTAATGCCTTGGCAGTGAGCGTGGCACTTAAAACCCTTAAAATTATGGAACAAGATCAAATTTGCAATTACGTCACTCATACACTCCAGCCCTATCTACTTTCATCACTTCAACAGGTTGCCAATGAAACAGGGAAGCTAACAAATATTCGAGGCATTGGCGGAATTGTAGCCGCTGAGATGATAATGGCAGATGACACAAAACGTTATGCGCCCCTCATTACCGAGAAAGCGGGCGAACTCGGGGCTTTATTGCGACCTATTGGAAATACGCTTTATTGGTTACCGCCCTTGAATATTGAATTACAGACAATTGATCGATTAAAAGCTATTACCATCGAAGCTTTGCTGTATATTAGCAAATAATCCAATTATCCTTTAGCATACTAATTATAGAAATAACCGCCTTTAGGAAAACTATGTCTCACATACAAAATGCACTCGACGTTATTGATATTGAAATGAACGCCATCCATAAGTTACGATCCTCCATTGGTCCTTCTTTTAAGCAAGCTTGCAAACTCCTTGAGTCTTGCAAGGGTCGAGTGATTGTTATTGGCATGGGGAAATCTGGACATATTGGCTCTAAAATTGCGGCCACGCTTGCAAGCACTGGCACACCCTCTTTCTTTGTTCACCCCGCTGAAGCTGGACATGGTGACTTCGGCATGATCACCAAAGGCGATGTAATTCTTGCCATTTCTAATTCAGGCTCAACAGCGGAATTGGTGCAGCTTATCCCCTTAATTAAACGCATTGGAATCCCTTTAATTTCCATCACTGGAAAACCATCTTCTATTTTATCTACGCAATCTGATGTGAACCTAGATATATCTATTGATAAAGAAGCCTGCCCTCATGGTCTTGCGCCAACTGCCAGTACCACAGTGACACTTGTGCTTGGTGATGCCCTCGCCATTGCTGTTTTAAAATCTAAGGGATTCACTGAAGAAGATTTTGCCTTCTCTCATCCGAGCGGTGCATTAGGAAAACGTTTACTCCTTAAAGTAAAGGACATCATGAAATCAGGAAAATATTTACCCATTGTCCCGAGTAATGCCTCAGTTGAAGACACCATCCTTGAAGTGAGCAATAAAGGACTTGGGATGACCGTTGTGAGTGATGATAAGAAAAAAGTTCTTGGCATCTTTACGGATGGGGATTTAAGGCGTATTTTTCAACTAGATCAATATACAAAAGGAGTGGTGGTTTCAACTGTAATGACCTCAGCACCACAATCCATTAATGAAAATGAGCTGGCCGCGAAAGCCCTTGGCATTATGGATGATCGTAAAATCACAAGCCTTGTGGTCACCAACGATAAAAATGATCTTGCCGGAGTTGTTCATATGCACGATCTGATTCAACAAGGAATTGCATAAAATCTAGTAAGTTTTAATGGCTCTACTCTGCTCTAGAACCCCCAAGGCCAGAATGTAAAAAATTAGTGACCTACCCCTCCAATTTGGGACAATCACCAACCCAGAGTAGAGGAATAAAAAATGACACGTACAAGGCACACAGGAGTATTGATTCATTCTGACAAGGGTTCTCAATATTGCTCTAAAGAATTTCAAAACCTCGTCACAAAATACGATTTAACATCAAGCATGAGTGGCACAGGTTGTTGCTATGATAATGCAGCCTGTGAAAGCTTCTTTGGAACATTAAAGGTGGAATTAATTAATGATG
>Ga0302132_10000687_pt1 | contig 19383 bp, 26 predicted proteins | sample CB9_321_MG_FD_203113 | JGI IMG/M metagenome (GOLD analysis project Ga0302132, IMG submission 203113) | Marine microbial communities from Western Arctic Ocean, Canada - CB9_32.1 | ecosystem: Environmental > Aquatic > Marine > Oceanic | place: Canada: Western Arctic Ocean | collected 2017-09-19
ATCAAGAAAAGCAGAAGTCTCTCTGTGGCCAATCTCTCAGCCCCAGGTTACTAGTCAGGAAGATGCGGAGGTAGTGCAGAGGGCAGTTAATAACGCAGAAACCCCAGACTGGAGCGCCCCATGCATTCGGATTTGGCATCAACACGACATGTCTCAATTTGTAGGCAGGGGAGAAAAAATCGGGTTTCCAATTTTTGAATTAGACGAGTTTAAACCAATAGAAAAGCACCACCTTTCCTATTTGGATAAGATATTTGTCTGCTCTGAGTGGGCTAAGGACGTAGTCTGTGATCAAATAGAGTTTGACCCAAATCTTGTTTTCATTGTTCCTCTTGGGGTCGATTCTGATGTTTTTTCCCCCACGCCTATTGACAATGGGCAAAACAATGATACAATATTCTTTAATTGCGGGAAGTGGGAAGTTAGGAAGGGTCACGACGTATTATCCAGAGCCTTTAACAAAGCCTTTGAGCCGCAAGACAACGTGCAGTTACATATGATGTGCGACAATCCGTTTTGCGACGAGAAAGAAACCTACGAATGGCAAAGCCTATACAAAAACGCTAAACTTGGAGAAAACATTAAACTAATAGGACGTGTCGAGTCCTCTCAAGACGTGTATAATATTATGAGTAAAGTAGACTGTGGCGTCTTTCCTTCTAGAGCAGAGGGGTGGAACCTAGAGGCCCTAGAGCTTCTCTCGTGTGGTAAACATGTGATAATAACAGATTATTCTGCACACACAGAGTTTTGCACTAAAGAAAATGCCCACTTAGTGACGATAGACAGGAAAGAGAAAGCTTTTGACGGAAAATGGTTCGACGGAAAGGCGGGAAGCTGGGCGTGTTTGGGAAATGACCAAATAGACCAGTTGGTAGAACATATGAGAAAAGTACATAAAGATAAACAAGAAGGCTCACTGGAAATCAATGAAGCCGGAATAAAAACCGCTCAGAAATTTAGCTGGGATAACTCAGCAGAAAAGATACTATCAAGTGTTTAGATACCTTAAAGAATTAATTCTATCCAGAAAGGAAATCAACCCTAATGAGGAGGACGAAAGCGTTGATAATGTAGGGGCTTCCGTTACTTTCTACGTTCAGGAAGGGGAACCAAAAGTTGACATTTCCGTAGCAGACTATAGTCAAGAATCAGTAAAGGACTTAACCACCCTTCTGATAGGACTTACTGGGTCTCTATTTTTTGCCCCAACTATGGAAATGGTAAAAGACGGACTATTATCAGAGAGTGAACACGAGATCTTGCTTAAGATAATGACATCTTTAGCGGAAATGAAAACCCTAGAAAGACAATCAATAAAAGAAAAGGAAGAGCCGTGCATTAAACCACAAGACGTTATTTAAAAGGATGGTACAATGACAGAGTCAAGAAAAATAGGCTGGCAAAAATACGAAGACGTTTTAGAGAAACAGCTAAACTCCCCCTTTTTCCAGCAGATGTTAAAAAACATAACAGACACTACTTCTGAGGAGACGCCAGAAGAAGAAGAGCCGTATTATGAGTCAAGCAGCGAAAGTCCAGAAGACACACTATTAATTCCTATACCGGTAACAGACGAATTGGCTAGTCAGATTACTATGCTCACAAGCTTTGATTGCTGGGTAGGACATACAAACTTTGATATAACCCCAACAGTAAAGAGGACTATTAGTGAAATTAAAGGTGTTGAAGTATTGAAAGTGACCAGCAGATACCGATTTTTTATTGGTGTAGGCAAAATGTTTAAATTTAAAAATGTAAGATCAGATATTGAAACAAGAATTAACAAAAAGGAAACTGACTATGGAAATGATGAATCAGAAGATTGAAGACGCCATGAAGAGTGAGGACTTTCAGAGAGTGATGCATAAGGCCTCGCTATCCTTCTCGGGACAGCTTAGTGCTGACGAGATAAGAACATGTCACCTAAACGCTTTATGGAAAGCTTTTGAGCACTACAAGCCGGGTCGTGGGGCGGCTTTTTTCACGTACCTACACAAAGGCGTGGTTATAGAGTGTCTTCGTGAGCTCAAGTTTAACAGTAAGTACCAAGAGCATCAAGGGATACATGCGAATATTCCAGAAAACAAGGATTATCATTTCTCCCTAGAGCTAAAAGAAGAGTTGGCATTAGTACCAAACAGAGAGCTGGTTAAAGACAGGCTTGATGGGATGTCTATAAAGGAGATTGCTGAAAAATATAACTACAACAGGGAGACAGCAAGAAGAAAAATCAAAAAATCCCTAGCCAGACTGGCAAGCAAAATGAAATAGTGTGTATAATATTGTAGGAAAATAGGGATCGAAGCCGGAATGGACATTGTAAATAATACCACACTTTTTATTATTTTAGGAGACTCACTATGGCTTTTATTAAAGCAGTTAAATCAGCAACCACATACGCTAACGCGGCGGCAGCAAAGGCGGTCCAAGTAGAAGGCGGTACAATTGCTCAAGCAGGCAATATTGACACCGTAAGCGGCGCTATCAGCAATGACATTTCTCTCAGAAGCATGAACGCTGCCGACGATTCCAATGCAGAAAACTTGGGATCAAGAGTCGTTGCTAATGGCGGGGTTGATGGATCAACCACTGACAGCGTTGGTGTCAGCGGGGCTAATGGCGGCGCAACTCTGGCTTTCTTCCCAAACAAAGCTGACAGAACTAAAGCCGACCCTCAGTTTGTTATTAAGGGCGTTTCTACAAGTCTTGCTGGAAGTGCTACTGATGTTATCAGAACTCCCGGATCTCATTACGGAAGTAACAACACCAGAAGTCAAGAGCGAGTCAAGATCGGCGATAGACTAATTGGCTCTAAAGCTGACGAGGCGTTTGACAACATGGCTAGACCAAGCACTGAAATATCCCCCGGCAGAACCAAGGGTAGCAACGCGGGAAATGCCACCACAATGGTTAATCCAGCAGACGGCTCCTCTGCGGTGGTCAGTGAAATTAAGTCAACCCGCGCAGTTCCCGGAGAGTTGATTTACATGTACGGCGGAAAACTTGCCGCAAGTGGCCAGTATAAGAGTAAGGAAACTTACGAAAGCTAAACACGACACCTTAGGGGGAGTGGTTCTAGCGAGCTGCTCCCTCTTTTTTTTTGGTAAAACGATGCTCATATTTGCTATACACACATGTCCAAAACATAAGGATAGAATTGAAGCCCTTGAGAGAACCTGCATACCAGCCAGTTTGCCGGAAGGCTGTTCTGTTCAGTATGTGTACGGGGGAGTAAAAGAGGCCTTCTCTAAAGGTAGGGAGTGGCATCTCCCGTGTAATGAAAGCTATGTGCACCTCCTCGAAAAGACCTATGAGACGATAAAATATGCCCTAAATTTTGATTTTGAATACCTGATTAAGCTTGACTGTGACATATACATACCAAGCTTTGAGCAATTAGTCTCAAAAATTCGCACACTACAAGAAACTCCCAATTTCTCAGGATTCGCAACATCATCCTACGGAACTCTAGGGCTTTGGGATGAGAACGAAAATCCTATTTTGGAGCCCGGAATCGCAGGAAGGGTTTGGCACTACGACAAAGTTAAAGATTCCGACAGGCTACCATATTCCGGTCTATTTTTGGAAAAGTGGGCACAAGGACACTGCTATGTATTGAGTAGGAGAAACTGTGAAATACTGGCTACAGAACTTGCCAAGGAAGAATATGAGCTATCTTCTTTTGACGTTACTAAAAAATGGTTATTTGAAGACATTGCAGTTAGCAACATCCTTATGAGTAGAGGGGTAGAGTTAGTAGAAATGGGGCCACTGGTTGAACACTTAACATTAGACCATCAAGGGCTAACATCCAAAGAAATACAAAACAGACACAAAGGAGTACTGTAGTGGGCATAGAAGACGTCACACTAATGAGCACTATAATAGGCACGCTGACTAGCTTTCTTTTCTTCCTGTGGATGAAGGTGCTACGGCCAGCCGTGAAGTTTATGGCCTCACACGAAGAGGTTGTCACCTCTATTGAAACTATAAAACACGAAATAACCACCAATGGAGGAGGGAGCCTAAAAGATGCTGTATGTACCCTGTCAGGCGCTTGTGAAAGAATAGAGAGGTCTCAGATAGTAATAGAACAGAGAACAAAAGCCTCACTACACTATTCAGAAACAGCCCTATTTGAGACAGACCAAGAAGGGCATTTAGTGTGGACAAACGAACCTTTTTACAACTTGACAAAAATGACACTCACTGACGTAGAAGGCTTCGACTGGCTAGGTTATATTCACGAAGAAGAAAGGGATGAGTTTTTTCAAGAGTTCAAGTCCTGCCTAGACATGAACAGAAGGTTTACAAAAAACTCTAAGACCATAGAGGACAAGGAAGTTAGAATGATAGGGTTTCCCTACAAGATAAACGAGAAGGAGAATGGCGGATTTTTAATTAGTGTTTACGAGATATAAATTAGCGAAAGGTATTGATATGAACTCAGACTCAAAGAAATTTTCGTTTAACTGGGGTGATTTTTTAAGCCTAGGCAAGAATGCCATTTTAGTTGGCTGTGCGGCATCCCTTACTTATGTTGGTGACAACATGGATGATATTGACATGGGGAAGTCAGGAATAATGATTGTTCCAATTGTGGCTATCGTGATTGAGGCTATAATCAAGTGGACAAAGGATAACAGGAAGGCAGAGTAAACCGTGCTATAAATTAACCATCTTGTAAAAAGGCTCTGCTAAACGTTGTCTTTATCGCTACAATAGTATGTGCCAAATTACAATAAACAAAACGAAGAACGAATACCGCCTCCATCAATAGTGGGGCGGTATTATTTTATGAACACAAACACTTTAACTAAAGAATGGGCTATATGTCAATAAGATCACTAATGGATTATACCTTTGTTTCCAAGTACGCAAGATGGATTCCGGAAAAGAAACGAAGGGAAACTTGGAACGAGTGTGTTGAGCGAGTCAAGGAGATGATGCTCAGTAAATATTCTGAGATCCCAGAGGTGTCGGGGGAAATAGAGTGGGCTTATGATATGGTACGCAAAAAGAAGGTTCTTGGGTCGCAAAGAGCGCTCCAGTTTGGAGGCAGTCCCATATTCAAACACAACGCTAGAATATACAACTGTATCACTTCTTACTGTGATCGTTTGAGATTTTTTCAAGAGTGCATGTATCTCCTGCTATGCGGTTGTGGAACTGGGTTCTCTGTGCAGAAACATCACATAGCAAATCTCCCTAAGCTAGTCAAAAACAAAAAAGAGACAAAGAAATTTGTTATCCCAGACACTATAGAAGGTTGGTCTGACGCAGTTGGCCTTCTCGTTTCTAGCTATTTTGATCAGGACGAATTATTTCCTGAATACCAAGGCAAGAACATAAACTTTGATTACTCAGAGATTAGACCTGCTGGAGCCTACCTTAACTCAAGCGGCGGTAAAGCTCCCGGATCTGGGCCTCTCAAGAAAGCCCTGTCCAGCATAAGAAAGGTTCTAGATGCTGCGTTGAAGAACTTGGACTTTTGCGACGAGTCCATAAGAGTCCTAAAACCAATCGAAGCATATGACATTGTTATGTATAGTGCTGACGCTGTTATCTCTGGAGGAGTTAGACGTAGCGCAACGATTTGCTTATTCAGTCCTGACGACGAAGATATGGCTAAAGCTAAAACTGGGTCTTGGTTTAAAGAAAACCCGCAACGTGGACGCTCCAATAACTCTGCTATTCTACTAAGAGACAAAACAACTAAAGAGCAGTTCTCTAAACTAATGAATTCTGTAAAAGAATTTGGTGAGCCGGGTTTTGTGTGGTCTGACTCTACAGAGCTTATCGTAAACCCCTGTGTAGAAATCGGCATGTGGCCTGTAGATGAAACCACAGGAGAAAGCGGTTGGCAGGCCTGTAACCTTAGTACTATTAATTGCTCTAAGATCAAGACGAAGGAAGATTTCTATGAGGCTTGCAAAGCCGCCGCAATTATAGGAACTCTTCAGGCGGGATTTTCCCTCTTTCCTTATCTTGGAAAAGCAAGCGAAAACATTGTTAAGAGAGAAGCCCTTTTGGGCGTTTCCATGACGGGAATCATGGAGCAGTATGAAATATGTCTCGACCCAGAGATACAAAAAACAGGAGCAAAGATTGTAAAAGATGAAAACAGGCGTATTGCTAAAATTATTGGGGTTAATCAAGCCGCTAGGACTACTTGCATTAAGCCCGAAGGTACTTCTTCTTGCGTCCTTGGCACTAGCTCTGGTATCCATCCTCATCATGCCAAGCGTTATATTAGACGTGTTCAAGCTAATAAACTGGAGCCGATATACAACTACTTCCGAGGAATAAACCCAAGGGCTTGTGATGAATCTGTGTGGTCAAACAATGATAGCGATGATGTGGTGGCTTTTTGTGTAGAGGTTCCTGCTGGATCAAAAACAAAAAACCAAGTCGGAGCAATAGATCTTCTAAACCACGTGAAAAGTACTCAACAAAACTGGGTTATCACCGGCACTAACAAAAAACTCTGCACGCAACCTTGGTTAGTACACAACGTGTCTAACACCATCAACGTAAAGACAGACGAGTGGGACGAAGTAGAATCATTCATCTATAAAAATAGAAAGTTCTTTTGTGGCGTCTCACTACTACCAATCACAGGAGACAAAGACTATCCTCAGGCCCCATTCACGGCTATCTATCTACCAACCGAACAGGTCCGTCACTATGGAGACGCTTCACTGTTTGTGAGTGGGTTGATAGAGGTTGCCCTTAATCTCTGGGAAGACAACCTGTGGGCCGCCTGTGACTCTTTGTTGGGCATAGGAGCTAGGGTGAAAGGGAACGGAAAGAAGGAGTGGTCGGACAGGTGCTTAAGATTCTCTGAAAAGTATTTCGAGGGAGACCTTAGGAAATTAACCTACTGCATGAAAGACGTTTACAACTGGAAAGAGTGGGTTGATTTAAACAGAGAGTACAGTGAGGTTGATTTTACCGAGGTAATAGAAGAAGAAAACAACGTAAAGCCAGAGCAGGAGTGGGCCTGCTCAGGCGGTCAGTGCGAGTTAGTTTAAAAAACCAAGGAGAAAAATGGAATTAATTAAAGCAAAAAAACTCGACCCAGAGGCGATCATTCCAACCAAGTCGCATCAATCAGATGCAGGATGGGATCTATACGCCTTAGAGAGCGGGCACGTAACACCCAAAGGCAAAGCCCTAATTAAAACAGGGGTATCCTTAGAGATACCAGACGGTTTTGTTGGTCTCATCTGGCCTAGGTCAGGACTGGCGGTAAAGTCTGGGATAGATGTCTTTGCTGGAGTTGTTGACTCCGGATACCGAGGAGACGTTGGGGTATGTCTCTACAACTCAGAGGATTCAGCCTTTGAGTTTAAAAAGGGAGACAGGATAGCACAAATACTATTTCAAGAAGTTCCAAACTTTAAAATACAAGAGACCACAGAGTTAGATCGCACCTCTAGGGGTGAAGAGGGTTTTGGCAGTTCTGGGTCTTAAATTTAGAAAGCGAATATGACAAATAGAAAAAGAAGAAGAAAGAACGAGAAAGAAGAAAAAGTCAAGACGGTTTCCGCAAAAACCGAAAACCAAAGGGAGTACATACGGTCTATACTAGACAATGATATAACCTTCTGTTGCGGACCAGCCGGTTCTGGAAAGTCTTTTGTTGCGGCTGGGATGTCGGCCAGTTCTCTATATAAGGGTATAACCTCAAGAATAATAGTAACAAGACCTCTAGTCTGCTCCGGTCAGGATATCGGAGCGCTTCCGGGAGACCTCGGAGAAAAGATAGCTCCATATTTGACGCCAATGCAAGAAAATTTAAGATTTTTTCTTGGACAATCGCATTATGGTCACTATAATAATGAAGGAAAGATTAAGTACGAACCATTAGAGGTTATGCGTGGTGCTACCTTTCATGAGTCTTACATGATTTTGGACGAGGCCCAAAACTGCACATTTGATCAAATCAAAATGTTTATAACCAGAATGGGCAAAGACTCCAAGATAATAATAAACGGAGACATTAACCAGTCCGATATAAGTGGGCGTGGTGGTCTAGAGCGTTGCATGGATAGGCTGGAAGACGTAGAGGGTGTCGGAGTGTGTGAACTAGACCGTAGTGACATTCAAAGAAACGGAATACTAGGAAGGGTCTTAGAAGCCCTAGAGGATTAATATGCTATACGACTACATATGCGAAAGCTGTAACCACGAGATTGTTGATGTTCAGCAGTCAATTAAAGACAGCCCGAAGAAGGTGTGCCCCAGCTGTAAAAAACATAAGCTTAGAAGGGTTTTTTCTACTGGCATAGGGGGCTTTGTAAAGGGGGGTAGTGGTACGGTTGGTTCTTTGGCCGACGCCAACGCGAAAGCGAACTCATCTCAAATCAATGAAATGGAATCAAAAAAGAAGGAGTCTCGACCACAAAAGGAAAAAAGATGGTTCGATAATTCCGGGTCAGCCACCCCCAAAGACATAAGCTCGATGAGCAAGAAGCAAAAGTCAGATTATATAATGAAAGGAAAAAGATGAAATTCATAGAAAAGGGCGACCAGATCGCCAAAGAGGTGTCAGAAATATTTTTTGACAAACGAGGCGAGGATGTTTTAAGCCCAAGAGAAACGGCTTTCGCGAAGACCCTAAGCAAGTCAGGCGGCAAGCCAATCTATTTTATCTTGACCTATGAAAACAACCCCCTTGACCCTTGGGGCATGTACAAAAACAAGTCCCGCGACATAAAGGCGGGCCTGAAACAGGTAACGAAGAGCACGTTTGATTTCTATATGCTATTTCTCAAAACAAGAAATTCTTTATACTTAACCAGAGCAAACAGGAGTTTTATTAATGACTAAAAAAGGACCACTAGGTAAAGCAGAGCTCTATTACATAGAGGCTTTCCACAAAGAAAAGAGCGCCCAAGAGATTGCAAAAGACCTAGATAGGTCTGTCGGTTCGGTCAAGAAGCAGGTCGATAAGTTCGAGACCGGTGAAGGTCAACCGCTTTCGGCTGGACAACAGTTTGCTCGTAGGGATGGTATTGTAATGATGACCGAAAACGCAGCCATGCTGTCCGACGCCACGAAGAGGCCGGTAGAAAACAAAAAAAGCAATTGTATCTCAAGGATAAAAGATGCTGGAGACTGTTAGATGACTGAATTTATTACCACTTATGACGATTGGCATGAGGAATATAAAAAGGATAGAGATAAGGTGTGGGTAATCGCCCATCTTACAGACGATAGGACTATATACTTTGATGACTTTTCCGTGTGGATAAAAATCAAAGATCTCTGCTCTTCGGAGAATGTTTATATAAAAGAGATTCAGTTCCAGTTTCGTTCCAATGTTGTAGACGCCGGTATAGACGACCCCGAAGGCGTTTATCTAATCAGGTGCGTAAAAGGAACCATGGGAGCTAAATCTAGAGATTATTATATTGTCGGTGAGGTCAACTCAGGTCTTGTATACAAGCATATGTGGTTGATACCCGAATTATTTATTGAAGAAAGTTTTGAAGACACTGTTGACAATTGCTTTGAGGAAGCTATAATATATCAAGATGGCAGAAAAAAGATCAAACCGAAGTAAATATCAGTCTCCTTCAACTGGAGACTATTGCACATGCGCTCAATACGTAGCGGAAATAATGTGTACCCGAATGGCCCAAAAAAACAACGAGGGCACACAGGCCTATAAATTCTGGAATACTGAGAAGTGGAAGAAAACTTATCAGTATCAGGTTATCTTAGCTAATAGGCTTATTTCAAAACACAGCGAAGGAGCCCTCTCTAGGGCCATCAACTCAAACGAGCTCTCCAGAGCTTACTCTCTCCGTCACCCAAAGGTGGGAGACGTGGTAAGAAGACATGATGTTGCGTTAAAGAGCGAGTCCCTTAAAGAAGAAAAAATCATAGAAGTAACGGAAGACGCCAAAACCAGAACTAAAGGTTACGGCAAGAAATCCAAATTTAACCAGTTGAGGAATTTAGATGGCAAAGAAAACGATAACTAAGTTTGAAGACGATGATGTGAGCAACGCTTTAATTTCCAGATATGGAGATGTTATTAAGAGCGGGACAGAGATCGTTGCGAACCTAGGGAAATATTCTACAGTTAGCGTGTCTCCATCTCTAGACCTAGCTTTAGGGGGAGGCATAAGGGAAGGAACCTGCGTGGCCATGACGGGAGACCCAAAGACAGGCAAGACCACCACAGCCCTTCACTTTGCGGCCAAATGCCAGAAGGCAGGAAAGGAAGTTTTGTACTTCAACACCGAGGGTAGGTTGGAGATTAAGAACTTTGAGGGCATAAAGGGATTAGACCCATCTAAGATTAAAATCATAGAGTCTTCAGATGATAGAATTCTATCGGCAGAAGAATTTCTCAACATGATTGAGACATACGTAAATTCAACCCCAAACATGGTAGCTATAATTGATTCCGTTTCCAACATGGTTCCACAGGTTGAGCTTGAGGGTGAGATTAGAACTGGGGTAAGGAACGCATTACCTAGGTTATTGTCTATGTTCTTCAAGAGGGTGAGTGGTTCCGTGTCGAGAACTAGAGCTATATTAATATTCATAACCCACAACATAGCAAATACTGGTGGTAGTAGATTCGCCCCAGCAAAAATGGCAGACGCAGGAAATATGCTACAGTATCAAGTGAGCACGAACATGGTAATAACCCACAGAAGCAAATGGGAGGTTCCTAAGGAAAGCGGAAACCATGTAGGCCAAATAGCCAACTGGGTTATAAAAACCTCCTCAAACGGAACCCCAATGGCTAAAGCGGAAAGCTGGATTAGATATGGCGTCGGTATAGACGAAGTTCAGGAAGTAATACAGATCGCGTGTGAGTTCAGGCTAATAAAGGCCGCAGGAGCTTGGTACACAATCAAGTGTGCGTTAGACAGTATGGAAGATAAACGTGTCGTAAAAATCCTAAAAGACAATGACATCTCTGGGGAAGAGGCCGCTGAAAAATTCTTCAAGTTCCAAGGTGTAAACAGGCTTTCTGAATTCTTAGTGGAAAACGAGAGCATGGCAGACCTTGTGTATGAGCATGTAAGGGAGCTTCTTGGCCTATGCGAGTAAAGGGTCTTAGCGGAAAAGAATACAACCTTAACCTACAATCCTACAATGTATACAACGACGACACTAAGAAGAAATCTAAATACCACATCAGAGCTAGGAGACTTCTTGGAGACCTTTTTAGTGGCTACAGAGTCCTTGAAGAAGTAAAACTTCCCGGAAGCACCGCCAGTCACAGAAGGTCGGTTCTTTACCTAGACTTCTTCATACCAAATCTAATGCTCGCTATTGAGGTTCATGGGAGGCAGCACTATGAATACGTTCCCTTTTTTCACAAGTCCAAAGCCGGACACCTAAAGGCTATGGCTAGAGACGAAGACAAACAAGACTGGTGTGAAATAAACGATATAAACTTAGTCGTTTTAAGCTATACGGATAATGATGATGACTGGAGAGAATCTCTTGAAAAACGCTACTGAAGAATTTGAAGACTTTAAAAGATCAGTCGATGACTACATAGAACTAAAGGGTATTCAGTCAATAAGCTTTACTGAAGACTTCAAGATAGCCCTCAATCTAAACTTGGATAGTCTTGATATGCTCACTCAGCAGGAGTGCTTCAACTATGCCTACACCCTTTTTGCATACGCTGGTTATGTGCAAGATGAGCACTCCCAGCAGCAAGTTGTTGTGGACTGGTGCGTCAGTAGGCTGAACTACATCATAGCAAACAACGAAGAATGTTTCCCCCAATACACTAAACACGAAATGAAGATACCAATACTAATAAAAGAGAATAGCTTTGCCTCCAAGGTTGAAAGCTGGCGTATCGTAGCCGAATCTAGACTTAAAAGACTAGACGGTAAGGAAATTCTAATTAAAAGAAAGGCAGACTGTCTAATGGAAAAAGGTAAAAGAAAATGAACCGTGAACACTTTGAGGATTATATTGGCTCTCTTTCGGAAGAAGAGCTTGAGAACCTAACCGAAGCATTAGAAACAAAGGCCAAAGGTTCTCGGCGAGATAAAGAAGAAGAGGCTCCCTTCCCATCTGTCAGCGATGACTTTACCGTCATTAGGGGAGATAAGGTCAGGAAAGGTCGAGATCCCGTTAAGGCGAAGAAGAACCTGTGGAAAGACACTGGAGAGCTTGGTGACGTTGAGACGCCAGAATTCTCAAAAACACCAAGAAACAGGCAAAAGCCAAGCAGAGTTGGGGTTGAATGTCATGTTTGTGGGAAGTCGTTTAAAATGAGCAAGTCCCTGATCTATGGGGAGTTTGTTAGATGTAACAGGTGTACTGGAAAATAAAATGGATTTAAAATTAGCCGACATCGGCGCCGAGAGAGCTGTTCTTGCTGGTCTCTTTAATTATGGTATAGACTCTTATATTGAGCTATCAACCTTAATAGACCACAACACTTTTGGCCATCATAATAATCAGGTTATATATAAGTGCGCAGAAAAGGTTATGCAAGACGGGGCCGAAATTGACTTGCCGTCAATCCTGTCTGCTGCTAGCCAGCTGAATGTCAGCGATATCGTAAACACCAAGAAAGAGCTTGAATATATCAAGTCCCTGTTTGATTTTCCCATCAAAAAGGACAATGTTATACACTTCGCTGCTCAGATAAAGAAGTTTGAGTTTGCCAGAAAAATTAAAAAGCTGGTAGCAAAGATAGGTAAAGATGTCGAATCTGTAAATGGAACAGAATCCATAGATGATATCATAGGTATTATAGAAAATCCCGTAACAGATTTTCTCCGAGAAGATGACTCTAACCAGAAAACAGAAAAAATAGGCGAGGGCGTAGACGAATACGTCGATTTCTTGGCAGAAAACAAGTGCGACCAAATAGGCGTGCCAACAGGGTTTTCAAGATACGATCTTGCTATAGGAGGGGGTCTGCGAAGGAAGTGTGTAGACTTGGTTTCTGCTAGACCTAAGGTTGGAAAGAGTGTCTTCGCTGACAACGTTGCCCTAAGCGTGGCAGGGAAAGGAACACCAGTTCTCATGCTTGACACAGAAATGTCCAAGGAAGATCACCTAAACAGGATTATAGCAAACCTTACAGGTATTCCCGTGAATGATATTTCCACGGGTAAATTTACCGAGGATGACGAAAAGTATGACAGGGTACGTAAGGCGGTTAAGCACATAAAAGAAATACCGTATACCTACGCAAGCGTTGCGGGAGCACCATTTGAGCAGATATTAAATGTTATAAAGAGGTGGGTAATACAAGACGTCGGAACGGATGAGAATGGTAGGACAAATGATTGCGTGGTTGTGTACGACTACCTCAAGCTCATGTCATCAAGCGCGATAACAAACAACATACAGGAATACCAAGCTCTTGGGTTTCAAATTACCGCCCTACACAATCTAGCCGTCAAGTATGACTTTCCGTGCCTGTCTTTTGTTCAACTGAACAGAGATGGGATAACAAAGGAAAGCACCGACACCGTGAGTGGCTCAGACAGGCTCATATGGCTATGTACATCCTTTAGCATATTCAAGGCCAAGTCAGCCGAGGAGCTTGCCGAGGACGGCCCAAAGGCTGGCAACAGGAAGCTAGTGCCCGTTGTTGCGAGACATGGCGCAGGTCTAGACGATGGAAACTACATCAATATGCAGATGCAAGGTGAATATACCAGATTGACAGAACTAAAAACTAGAAACGAGTTCAGGATAGAGCCTAACATTGACACAGGCTTGGTTAATCCCGAAGAGCTGAAAGGGTTACTGGAAGAGGTTTAATGCTAGATTTAAAAGAGGTAAACATCAGGGGTTTTAAAGAAATAGAAACCATACTGGACTCATTTGATATCGATCATGAGGTCTTTGGTGATAATATATACTGTAGATGTCCAATACACGAGGGCAGCGACAATGACAGGGGATTCTCCATCTCTACGGATAAGTTGCTGTGGAAATGCTGGACTCGTGGGTGCGAGTCTGTCTATGGGGGAGATATTTTTGGTTTAGTAAGAGGTGTACTCTCTAGCCAGTTGGTGGAAGAGGCAAGCTTTGGGGACGCTCTAAAGTATATGTGCTCCACTTTAGGTATAAAAGGGGACAATAAAAAGTCTCCAAAAAGAGAGAAGCCAGACGAGTTTGTTGAGCTTGTAAGCATGTTCACCAAGCTTTCAGGCTCTCAGGGGCCTAAAGCTATTGAAATTAAAAAGTATGACCTACAGCCCTCAAAATATTTTGAGTCTCGCGGATTTAGCTCAGAAACCTTAAAACACTTTGGGGTTGGTGATTGCCACAGTAGAAACAGCGACATGTATCAAAGAGCCGTAATACCAATCCGAACTCCGGCAGGAGACTTGTTCGCTTACCTTGGGAGATCCATCAAGGACTACATAAAGCCAAAGTTTCTGTTTACGTCTGGCTTTGACAAAAGGTTCTTCCTGTATAACCTTGACCTTGCGGCGCACCGAGCTAGAGAGACTTCGGCCCTTATTATAACAGAAGGTCAGGGGGATGTCTGGAGACTATTTGAAAACGGGGTAAGTAACGCCGTTGGCATTTTCGGCAAGACCATAACCAAGCAGCAAGAAAATGAAATGTTAAAAAACGGAATAACTAAACTCGTAATACTAACCGACAACGATCAAGCCGGAAGAGAGTCTAAGATTCAAATACAGAGAAGCCTTAGTAGGAATTTCACCCTGATTTTCCCTAGGTTTTCAGGTAAGGATATCGGAGACATGAACAAAGGTCAGGTCATGAATGTCTTATCGCAAATAAAGGGACTATATTAATGACTAGAATAATAGGAATATCTGGAAAAAAGCAGTCTGGAAAAAACACCGCTGCCAACTTTTTGCACGGCCTTGCCTTGAAGGGTAATGGTCTCGCTCCAGACTTTAGTATCGACGCCGCAGGAGAGCTGGTTGTCCTCACCGACTCTGGATGGGGAGTGTTTGACATAACGAGAAAAGACACTGCTTTTGTTGAGTATGCGGACCTTAACATGTGGCCACACGTTAAGCTCTATAGCTTTGCTGATGGCCTCAAGGGTCTTTGTGTTGAGTTTTTTGGTCTAAAACCGGAGCAAGCATACGGAACAGACGATGAAAAAAACACGAAGACTAAAGTAAAATGGGAGGACACGCCGACTTGGCAAAACAGTAGCCTCAATCTGAATCGTGGATTTATGACATCCCGTGAGCTCTTGCAATATTTTGGAACCAACGTTATGCGGAAGATGCACAAAGACGTGTGGGTAGAACACACAGTCAATAAGATAAAGCGTGAACAAACAGAACTAGCCATAATAGCCGACGTTAGGTTTCCAAACGAGGTGGAGGCAATACTGAGCGCTGGAGGAGAGGTAATAAAGCTACAGAGAGCGCCACTAAAAGACAATCACGAAAGCGAAACCGCGTTAGACGAGGGCAATTTTGACCAGAGCAAGTTTTCTTACATGATTCCTAGTGGAAGCATTAAGGGTCTGTGTTCAGCCCTCGAATCAATTTTTCTTAAAGGAAGCACATGTTAGTAACTTATATCAGAAGCTCTTCATACAACAATTATTCGTTCTGCGAGATGCAGTACTTTCTTACCTACGTTTTGGGCCACAGGTCTGACAGCGGGAAGAAAGCAGAAATGGGAACAATAGTCCATAAAGCAATGGAGGTCCTTGCTTCCCTAAAGAAATTCATGCAAGACAATCCAGATAGAAAATACCTAAAGATAACAGACGATGTCATGGGGGACGTCAAGGTTCACAAGGACAAGTTTATGAATGATCCTTTTGTTGTGGAGGCACTAAACAGAAGCTTTGACTCCTACACTAAAGATTCTAAGCATAAGTACACAGACGGAGATAGAAAGACATGTATGAACCTGACATGGAAGGCTATACATCACAATGACGGACAGTTTGATCCACGTACACGAAATGTTGTTGCTTCTGAGCCACATTTTGACATTTTAATAGAAGAAGATTGGGCTAAATATGAATACGAGCTACCAAATGGAGAAAAAGTCACTGGCAATCTAGCCATCAAAGGGACTATAGACCTCGTTACAGAAACAGATAAGGGCGTAATAGAAGTAGTGGACTGGAAAACCGGAAGAAGACTGGACTGGGCTACTGGGGAGGAAAAAACATACGAAAAACTGCTAGTAGACCCCCAACTATTACTATATAATTATGCCATATCTAAGGCTTTTCCAGAGTACAAGCAGTCTATAATGACTATTTTCTATGTAAAAGACGGAGGTCCCTTTTCAATGTGCTTCGATAAGAGCGATGAAGACAAGTTCTTGGGGATGCTTAAACGTACTTTTGAATCTATCAAGGCTAATGACAAGCCCAAGCCTCTATCCCCAAATAGAAAACACTGGAAATGCACTAAGCTGTGCCACTTTTATAAGAATAACTGGCCGGGGACTGATAAGAATATGTGTATATATATAGAGGAGCACCTAAAAGAGCACGGAATGAAAGAGACCGTGAAGAAGTGTACCAAAGAAGACTTTAGCGTTGGTTATTACGAGGCACCCGGATAATATAAAACAGTTTGGAGACTATAATGTTAGACTTTTTCTACAATAGGCGTGATTTTTTAAGAGTTGGTGGTATTGGGGCAGGCATGTCAGCCGTTGGACTTTCTGACCAAGCTTTCTCTCAAGACGGATCCGTCGCGTATAAAGACAAAACAGTTGTGTGGCTCTGGCTTGGTGGAGGCCCTACCCAATTTGAAACCTTTCATGCTCCTATGGATGATGCCCCTACAGAGTGGCAGCCAGTTAATGGTAGAATATATGACTCAAAGACTAACATAGCGTTAGGTGGCGACTGGCTCAACCTAGCGAAGCACACCTCAAAGCTAAATGTGGTCAACTCTTTTAATCATAAGGACTCCTCTCACAGACAGGGGACTCACTTCATGATGACTGGACATTACAGTAAAGAGAGAGCTACTACCTCTATGTCAATGTACCCCTCTTTTGGATCTATTGTATCTGCTTGTTATGGCCCTAACAACTCAGACAATGGAGTACCTACCTATGTTAAGCAGGGTAAAATAGAGGGGGATGAAGGATCGTGGTTGGGAGGAGCCTTTAAGCCCTTTGATCCATCGAATAAAGAAAACCTTACCCCTCAAGTACAGCTTGATAGGTTCGCTAAAAGAAGAGACTTACTGAATAACATTGATGTTACCAGAGTCTCTGGTAACGGTGCAGAATCTGTTGAGTTTTATGAAGGTCAAGCCTATGATGTGATCCTTGGATCAGCTAAAGATGCTTTTAATCTAGATAAAGAAAATGAAAAGACTAGAGAAGCATACGGGAAGAACGCTATTGGAGACCAGCTCTTATTAGCAAGAAGACTTGCAGAGCATGGGACTCGCTTCGTAACCCTCCACTATGGGGGGTGGGATATGCACTCTAATGTAGGCCCAGCAATGAAAACTAAAGTTCCTCCTGTGGATAAGGCAATAGCTTCCTTCCTTCAAGACGTTGAGGAGAGAGGACTGAGTGAGAAAATACTTCTTGTTGTCACTGGTGAGTTTGGAAGAACAAAACTAAATGGAACAGTAGGCCGTGACCACTGGCCTTCGATGACTCCCATGTTAATGGCTGGTGGGGAATACCAATCAGGCAGAACAATTGGAGAGGCTGATCGTTCATACAGCCCCATTAGTGAACCCTACGGCCCACTCGACCTTCAAGCAACCCTGTTTGATCACTTTGGAATAAGCACAGCAACCATGAGGACAGATAATGGTGGACGACCTAGATATTTATTAGAAGGCGAGGCGAAGTCAATACTATGACAATTATATTAACAAAAGCGGCGGCAGAAGAAATTAAAAACTCTAAGGAAGAAGGTCACTACTTGAGGGTTGCCGTAAAAGGTGGTGGCTGCTCTGGGTTTGAGTACAAACTTACATTTGACTTGGAATATGACGAGGGAAAAGACACGATATTCCATCAGTATGGAGTGAATGTTATTGTGGACAGGAAAAGCGCCCTGTATTTAGACGGAACTGTTTTAGATTATTATTCTGATATTTCTAAACGTGGTTTTACATTTGAGAACCCAAACGCAGTTAAGTCTTGTGGTTGTGGGAGCAGTTTTCAAGCATGACTTATATATATGAAGACCCTAAAACCGGAGAGCTTTACCACTACTCTAGAAGAGGTATATACAAAAAGAGCGGAAGAACACTAAAATTTGTAAAACAAACCAGAGGTAATGTAATGACTATGGACTTTATAAAAGAAGCTGACGAAATATTATGTCAGAAAAACACTGCCGACGATAAGGCCGGATACCCACCTAATTGTAACGAGGGATACGTAGAGAAAGATGGTAAGTGTGTTCCTGTAGATTCTCAGAGCGAGAAATGAGTAGCATTAGAACATAGAAATAAATTTATAAAAAGGTAGGACAATGGGCTGGAAAAAAACGCAAGATCGCAGATCATTTATACAGGCTGGGTTCTTAGGTGGGCTAGGACTTTCTCTATCGGACTATTTTCGCATACAAGAAGCTCGTGGAGACCAGAAGTTCTACGAGAGCAAAGAGGGGGCGGCTAAAAGCGTAATATTTATTTACCTTCCCGGCGGATCTGCTCACCAAGAGACTTGGGATCCAAAGCCCTTTGCTCCGCTTGAATATCGTGGGCCGATGAGTAGTATTCAAACTAACGTTGCCGGAGTCCGACTTAATGAGACAATGGTACACACGGCAAAGATAGCTGATAAGATTGCCATTTGTCGATCCATGACTCATGGTGAAGCGGCCCATGAAAGAGGGACGCACAACATGTTCACTGGCTATCGTCCCAGCCCAGCTCTTCAGTATCCAAGCATAGGCTCTGTGGTGTCGCATGAGTTTGGCCCACGAAACGATCTTCCGCCATATGTTTGTATCCCTAATCCCCCTAATGAATTTTCTGGAACTGGTTACTTAAGTAGTTCCTATTCTGGATTTGGTCTTGGGGCAGATCCAGCAAGTGCTGATTTTAAAGTACGCGACTTGAATCTACCTAACGGGGTAAATGATGATCGGTTTATCAAGAGGCAGAAGGTTCTAGCTACTGTCAATGATCGCTTTGCTAGTAAAGAAAATTCCGACTCACTCGATGCTGTCGATACATTCTATGATAGAGCATATAGTTTAATTAATAGTCAGAAGGCTAGAGCAGCATTTGACATCAACAAAGAAGACGCTGCTACTCGTGACAAGTATGGACGTAATACTGCGGGAGCGAGAATGTTGCTAGCTCGTCGGCTCGTTGAAGCTGGCACTCGCTTTGTCACGCTAACTTACGGTGGATGGGATATGCACAATGGTATTGAGGCGGGAATTAAAACACAGGTTCCGGCTCTTGATCA
>Ga0302132_10000688_pt1 | contig 19319 bp, 20 predicted proteins | sample CB9_321_MG_FD_203113 | JGI IMG/M metagenome (GOLD analysis project Ga0302132, IMG submission 203113) | Marine microbial communities from Western Arctic Ocean, Canada - CB9_32.1 | ecosystem: Environmental > Aquatic > Marine > Oceanic | place: Canada: Western Arctic Ocean | collected 2017-09-19
CCTGTGCAGCAACACTTAACAACTCCTCGTTGACTTGGTACTCTACGAAGTCTTGCTTGCGCTGTTGCTGCTCTTTCTCTTGACCCATGCTAACCCAAACATCCGTGTATAGAGCCACCGCATTTTCTACAGCAGCTCGCGCATCGGTGGTTTGCTCAACAACAAATCCGTCACAACCTTTACTGATAACATCCAACGAGTTTGCGTCGAATTGATATTTTTCCGGACAAGCAATTGTTAATCTCATGTCGAGTTTACCGCAAGCGATAGCTAACGACCGTGCCACGTTGTTCGCGTCGCCGATATAGGCCACTTCTTGGCCTGCAAGATTACTGACCCCACCCACATGTTCAGCGATTGTATATACGTCCGCTAAAGCTTGGCAGGGATGACAGAAATCGGTCAGCGCATTAATTACCGGCACCGTGCAATATTTCGCGAGTTGCTCCACCGTTTGGTGCGAATAGGACCGACAAGCGATGACGTCGACATATTCACTCAGCACTTCGCTGAAATCCTTCATCGATTCGCGAACTCCCCAACCCGCTTCCTGTCCTAAAAACAGACTACCGCCGCCGAGTTGAGTCATGCCAGCCTCGAAACTGACGCGCGTTCGCAGCGATTGTTTCTCGAAAATCAGTGCGAGATTCAAACCTTGCAATGGTGCCGTCTGTTTCGAACTAGCCAAGTCGCTCTTGAGCGATTCGGAGATCTCTAAGATTCGCCGCAGTTCAACTTTAGTTAAATCAAATAACGAAATTAAATGTTTCATAACGTCTCATCCAAAAAAAACAAATTCGCTTGATCTCAAACATCGACCAAGTCGCCGAACCATTGAGTTCGGTATCACAGAATTGTGAATTGGGTAAACCCACGAGCTGCAGTGTTACAATTCCAATCGCCGTAACACGTCGGATAAAATATCAACGCCTTCGTTGGCTTGTTGCTTCGTCAAATTCATGGCCGGTAGCAATCGAATGACATTACCCTGCGTGCAATTAACTAACAGGTTCTGTTCTAAACATTGCTGTACGACACTTCCACCATCGACATCCAGTTCGATGCCAACCATCATTCCAGCAACCCGAATTTCCTTAATCCACTGACATTCGCTGCGCAACTCATTGAAACGACTTTCGAACAGGGCGGCTAACATTTGCACATTTTCCAACAGCCCTTCTTCTTCAATCGTCTCAATCATGGCAATCCCAGCAGTCGCAGCCATCGGGTTCCCGCCAAAAGTAGAGGCATGCATTCCGGGTCTCAAGCTCGGAGCAATTTCTGCTGTTGTCAGCATAGCGCCAGCAGCAATTCCGCCACTGATCGCTTTTGCTAATGTCATGACATCTGGGGTCACACCAAATCGTTGGTATCCAAACCAATCTCCCGTTCGGCCACAACCAGTTTGGACTTCATCGAACATTAACAACAAATCGTGCTGATCCGCTAATTCGCGTAAACCTTGCAAGAATCCATCCGCAGGAATCCGCACTCCACCTTCGCCTTGGATCGGTTCAATTAGCAGGGCACATGTTTCCTCATCGATTAATTCGCTTGTTGCCTGCAGATCACCATAGGGTGCATAATTAAATCCAGCCATCAACGGTCCTAAACCAGCATGATATTTTGGCTGCGCCGTAGCAGTGGTCGTCGCCATCGTACGCCCATGAAAACCGCCTTGAAAGGTGATGATTTTGTATCGTTCCGGACCATGATGCAAGCGTGCTAACTTAATCGCGGCTTCGTTCGCCTCGGCTCCCGAATTGCAAAAGAATGCTTGGCCACCAAAACTTCGGTCGCTCAACAACTTGGCCCACTGCCCCTGAGATTCAAAATGCCAAGAGTTGGGAACATGGACAAGCGTTGCTACTTGTTTTTGGATGGCTTGCACCACCTTAGGTGGACAATGCCCTAGCAGATTACAGCCCCAACCTGGAAAGAGGTCCAGATAGCGATTTTCCTCAGCGTCCCAAATATATGACCCTTCTCCGCGTACCAAGTTAATGCCATAACGCCCGTAATTGGGTATCACATAATCTTGAAACAAGGCGATCGTATCTGGTGAACTTAAATTCTGAGCGTTCATGACTTCTGTTCCTTTAGTACTACAAATTTTGCTGCATTCCCAGTGCGTATTATAAGGTGATTTTGCGAATGCCGCCTCGATTGTACCGCACAATTACAAAACGGTGAAACACCTAGTAAAGCGTATATCGCGAATTACGCTAACCGCTATTTGATGATTTGAGTGCCAATGCCTTGCGATGTGTAGATTTCCAACAACAGCGAATGGCGGATGCGACCATCAATGATATGGACTTTACGCACGCCGCGATCGAGCGTTTCCATACAAGCTTCGACTTTGGGAATCATCCCAGCATCGATTGCGCCATCAGCAATCAACTCGCGAGCACGCTCGGCACTTAGCGAAGCTATCAATGTTGACGGATCGTCTTTATCCTCAAGCACTCCGTTTACGTCGCTCAAAAAAATCAATTTTTCGGCGCCCAGCAAACGTGCAACCATGGTGGCAGCGGAGTCAGCATTCACGTTGTAAACCTGTCCCTGTTCGTCAGTGCACATCGAAGGGATAATAGGTACGGTATCCGCTTCGCACAGATTGTCGATGACCGTTTGGTCAATTCGTGTGACTTGACCCACAAATCCTAAATCCACATTTTCCCCGTCAAGAACTAAATCTAAGGGCTCGCCAAACAACACAGGCGTGCTCTCAAAATTCAATGTCATCGCGCGACCACCAATATCTTCGATCATTTCAGCGAGCTGGCGATTAACACTCCCGGCAAGCACTTCCTGAACAATTTTTAGAGTCGCTTGATCCGTAACTCGACGGCCATGTACAAAATTAGGGGTGATACCAGCTTCATCCATCGCGGCGTTAATAGCAGGACCTGCTCCATGTACGATCACGGGCCGCATTCCTACGGTTTCCATGAAAACGATATCCAATAATATATGACGCAGCGCAGCTTCGTCTGCCATGATACTTCCGCCAAGCTTAATGACGGTGGTTCGGCGGCGAAATTGTCTGATCCACGATAACGCTTCGATCAGTGTATCTGCTTTTTGTATTGCATCGTCCACAACATTAACCTTTTAAACCGAGTACTCCGAAGCTAAATATTCTAGGTGTGCCACCGGCAATGTGTCAACAATCAAAACGGTAGCGCAAAATTTCCCGCGACCGATAGGTTTTTGCCCGCGGCCGAACTTCTTTACTCGGAAATGGTAGATCGGCGTAATTTGTACCATAATGAGAATCTCCCACTAGAAAAAAACAAGCGTTCGTGGCATGATACTAATAGCAATCGTTTAGCAATCCTTCACAGCTCAATTCTTACCTTGGATTAATCACCTGCGATGACCGCCGACGCAATGCTTGACAATCCCATTGCCAACGACGCCAACACACAAACGATGGCGATTATTCTCGCTGCAGGGCGGGGTTCCCGCATGCAATCCGACAGACCCAAGGTGCTGCTTCTGGCCCTAGGCCGCCCGCTAGTTGCACACGTCATTGATGCACTGATCACCGCTGGCATCCAAAAAATTGTCCTAGTCGTAGGCTATCAGCAGGAACTCGTTAAGATAGAACTCAAAGAATACGCCAACCTCACATTTGTGACCCAACAAGAGCAACTTGGCACAGGTCATGCAGTTCAAATGTGTGAAGCTCAACTCAAACAACACTCCGGTCCAGTCATCGTCGTAACCGGCGACTCGCCTTTAATACAGCCGCAATCCCTCAAGGCACTTCTCGCGAAGTTTCAAGCAATACAAGCAAGCTGTATTTTAGGTTCTTTGCACCACGCTGACCCGACAGGACTAGGCCGCATCGTACGCGATGGACAAGGAAACTTTACCGGCATCGTCGAACAAAAAGATGCTACAGAACATCAGAAAACTATCACGGAAGTCAACATGAGCACCTATGTGTTTGACTCAAGTCACCTACAATGGTCGCTAGAAAAACTACAATCAAACAATGCTCAGTCGGAATACTATCTGACGGATTGTCCATCGATATTGAAACAAGCGGGGCATGTTGTTGAAGCACTGCCGGTTTTAAAATCGTGCGAGTCGTTGAGCGTAAATACGCTCGAACAGTTACAATTAGTCGAACAAGAAATGCAACAACTGGGGTATTAGATGCGTGAATTAAAAATATTCAGTGGCGACGCAAACCGAGTCCTAGCCGAAGATATTTGCGGGTTTCTACATCTATCGCTGGGCGCCATTTCACTGACCACATTTCCAGACGGTGAAAAGCACTGCAAAATTAATGAAGACGTGCGTGGTCGTGATATTTTTATCATCCAGCCCACCTCACCACCGGTTAATGACAACCTGATGGAACTGTTAATCATGATTGACAGTTTCAAAAGAGCCAGCGCTTCACGTATTACCGCCGTCATTCCCTACTTTGGCTATGCTCGATCGGACCGTAAAGATGAAGGCCGAGTACCCATTACGGCAAAACTTTGTGCAAATATTATTACTCGAGCGGGAGCGGATCGCGTTTTGACCATGGATTTGCACGCAGCACAAATTCAGGGATTTTTCGATGTGCCAGTCGACCACCTGTACGCCGCGCCCGTCATGAACGAACACTTCCGCTCCATGAATCTCGACCCCGATGATCTCGCCGTCGTCAGTCCGGATGAAGGCAGCATTAAACGGTCCATTGGACACGTACAGCGGTTGGGAGGTAAATTGGCAATTGTTGACAAACGCCGAGCTAGCGCCATGGAGACTACCCAAGAAAACCTAATCGGTGGGCCCATCGAAGGTCGAGTCGCCTTAATGTTCGATGATATGATTAGCACAGCTGGCAGTATTTGTGGTGCCGCAGAACTAGTCAAAGCTGCAGGCGCACGCGAGATACATGTCGCAGCAACACACGGTGTGTTTTGTGGGCCCGCATTGGAGCGGATACAAAAGTCGCCTATCACTAGTGTTATTGTGACCGATAGTATTGCTTTAAGTGACGAAGCCAAGATACCGCAGATCAAGCAATTGACGGTCGCGCCGTTATTAGCTGAAGCGATTAAGCGAATTCATCACGATCAATCTATTAGTTCCATCTTTGCCAATTTCGATGGCTCCGATGAATAACGTGATTCATTTAAAGAACAAATTCACCGCAGACAATACAACAGAGATTTAACATGGCAAAAGCACGAAAGCAAGCGGCCCTTGAAACGGTCGAACCTATCGGAGCTAGAATTCTAGTTCGCAAAGATGACCCAAAACGTGAAACCCGTGGCGGGATTGCGCTGCCTGATGCCGCTGAAATACCTACAATTACCGGGCGAATTGTTTCTATTTCAGCGTTAATCGAAAACGATGAAGATGTCCCGCTGAGACAATACGATAAAATCCTGTTTCATCCCAAAGATGCCATTCCTGTAGAATTCGAGCATGATAACCAGTTGTTCGTTGTGCCCGTCGACGATGTCGTGGCCGTCTTCCGCTCCGACGATTAACAATGTGCAAAGCCCACTGAAAAATCTATCCGCTGTTACCAGCGTTTTGCCCATTTGGACTTGTAAAGCTCGACCGTTATGCCAGAATGACGAATTGCCTATTGATTAATTTTATCAACCACTGTGGTCTTGACGCCCTCGGATTGATGCTTATTCTTAGGGATTAATACCATTTTCACGCAATCCAAAATTTGATGCGGCTTAGGTGTTTCTTGTGTTAGTTCACAAGTGACCTCCACCGCTGAATCATCAAATTAACCTACAAAAGAAGGAAGAATTCCATGGCGGAATTGTTTCAATCCGAATTACGAGACCTTACTGGCAGTGCCAATACCCGTCGATTACGTCGCAGTGGCCACGTTCCTGTGATCCTTTATGGGCACGGCAAAGAAAATGTCAGCTTGTCACTTGTCAGCAAACAGGTCCAAGCAGCTATCGAAAAACGAGAAAAACTCATTAAACTCGAAGGTGCCGTTACCGAAAATGCTCTCGTCAAAGCTGTCCAATGGGACGCCTTGGGAACTGAAGTTATTCACCTTGATCTGACCCGAGTCGATGAAAATGAAACTGTCGAAGTGACAGTTGTCATTGTCGTTAAGGGCACAGCTCCAGGACTTGCTGCAGGTGGACGAGTAAACCGAACCATTCGCAGAACCCAAATCACCTGTCCGGTTATGAAAATACCAAGCGAAATTGAACTGAACCTCTCAACACTTGAACTCAACGGTATCCTCACATTGGCTGACATTGAGCTTCCTGAAGGTACTCAACTTGTATCAGCACCGGAAACCGTGGTTGCCACGTGTACTGAAATTATCGTCGATGAAGAACCAACCGCTGATGAAGCCACAGGCGATGCAGCAGAACCTGAACTAATCGGTGATACTGGCGCTGACGATGCGGAAAGTAGCGACGCAGACGCAGGAGGCGATTAACACAGTTCCAAGGTTTAGATAAAGCAACGGTCCGTTTAGCAACGATCCAACACTTTACGAGATCAACATCATGAAACTAATTGTTGGTTTAGGAAACCCTGGAAAACAATACCAATCCACTCGACACAATATTGGGTGGCAGGTCATCGCAGAACTCGCAAATCGGCACGGCGATACCCGAGCCAAAGCAAAATTCAACGGTGAAGTAGTAGAAGCTCAGTTCCAATCCAACCGTGGATTGCTACTGTGCCCATTGACATATATGAATTTGAGCGGAAATAGTGTCAAATCCGCTTGTGATTTTTATGATTTACCACATGACGACATCCTTGTTGTGTGCGATGATATAAATCTCCCCCTAGGGAATTTGCGCTTTCGAGCCAAAGGATCTGCGGGAGGTCAAAAAGGGTTAAAAGATATCCTGCAAAAACTGGGAAGTCAGAGTATTCCTAGATTACGCATTGGAGTCGGCCAACCTCCCCCGCGGTGGGATGCCGCGGATTATGTATTGGGGAAATTTACAACGCAAGAACAGGAAATCGTACAACAAACAGTTGATTTGGCGAGTAACGCCATAGCCGACTGGGTGGCCCACGATACCGCTTATTGCATGAACCTATACAACGAAAATTAAGTACCTAAACAATAAACTATTTTTGATTTTATGAGGAGAATTGACTTGTCTGCAACCGTTTACGAATGCATGCACATTCTCGATTCCAATCGATACGCTCGTGACCCCAGTGGAGTTCAAGAGTCTGTCGATAGTACCGTTACGAAACTTGATGGAGAAATCCTTGTTTCGCGACTTTGGAACGAACAGAAACTTGCCTATCTCGTCGATGGTCACCGTAAAGGGACTTATTGGCTTAGCTACATCCGAATAGAAGGATCGCGACTCGTTGAATTGGAACGTGCTTTTCAACTCAACGAAAACGTCCTGCGATCCTTGACATTGCGACTAGACGAACGACTCGTCGACCCAATGGTTGCGCACGCTCGAGGAGAAACTGCACCGACCGTCAGCGACGATAATACTGCCAGCGATGCAGGTGATCAGAGCGATGCGGCTAGTAGTGAAGGGGCTGAGGAATCGGCCGAAACAACTGAAGCCGTCGATCAACCGGCAGCTGAAGAAGCTAGTAGTGAATCGTAGACAAGGTGAAACGGTTTTGTGACGTCATATCACAATATTGCCGTCCACACCGGATTAGGTGAGCGGACGAGTCGACTCCCAAATATTCAAACCACTATTAAGGAATGTTAGCAACATGGCCAGTTTTAATAAAGTTATCCTGATGGGTAATCTCACTAGGGATGTTGAATTACGATACACACCTTCAGGTACAGCTGTGACCGAAATCGGACTCGCTGTAAATGACCGACGTAAAGACGCCAACGGACAGTGGGTTGATGAAACTACATTCGTGGACATTACTCTGTGGGGACGAACCGCTGAAGTATGTAACGAGTTCCTCGCTAAGGGTTCCGGAGTTCTAATTGAAGGGCGATTGAAACTTGACCAGTGGGACGACAAACAGACCGGACAAAAACGAAGTAAACTGCGAGTGACCGGTGAACGCATGCAAATGCTCCCACGAGGTGAAAACCGCGGTGGCGGTGGCGGTGGCGGTGGCGGAAGCTTCCAAGATTCCAACCCAGCGCCTCCAGCTCAATCATTTCAACAGCAGCCTCAAGGCAACCAAGGATCACAGCAATTTCAGTCAGAACCAGCACCCATGGATAACCCACCAGCATCACCGCCTCCGGTCGATGATGATATCCCTTTTTAACGTTCATATACAAACGAATTTCAATCTAACTCTCTTTCATTAAGTGACTCGGAAAATGTCTAGAAGCCCCGATACAAAACGATCTTACAAACGACTACCGAAGGGTCCCAACGGGGGAATCGAACTACTGTTAATTCAGTCTGTCGATAACCTCGGACACGCCGGTGACATTGTCGAAGTGAAACCTGGATTTGCAAATAACTATTTGATCCCAAATGCCATGGCCACGATTGCCTCGGAACACCATAAGCGAATGGTTGAAAAACATCGTGCCAAAATACAAGCTCAAGCTCAAGCTCGCTTGGCTGGCCGGCGCGAAATCGCTACTAAGCTCGCCGAAGAAAGTGTTACGATTGAATCCAAAGCCAACGAAGACGGCGTTCTTTACGGTAGCGTCGGCGTTAACGACATCGTTGATCATTTACGTGACAAAAACTACGCAATCAACAGCGAAAACGTCATCATCGATGGGCAGATCAAAGAACACGGACTGTTCACCGTCAAAGTGAACTTACACCAAGACGTTGACGATGTTGAATTGAAGGTGTGGGTTGTCCCTCCAACTGCAGGATAATCTCCGCTCAATTCAGTGCCCAACCTGTTCCTGACACCCCAAAAGCTCTGCCGACAAATCGGTCGAGCTTTTTTGCTTAGCTGGGACTTCAAACCAATGCATTAATCAGCGATGCCGTGTACAATAACGGCTTACTTATCACACTCGCTGAAAATGACACCTTTTCGTTTGGATCACTGCGACTTAATGGCAAAAGTTCCCGACCAACGCGCTAACGGCAAATTATCCACCACTGCCGATTTTCTTGAACGTCAACCGCCCTATGATCTCAATGCGGAAAAGGGAGTCCTCGGCAGTATCCTGCTGATGCCGGACGTGATCGACGAGGTCATTTTGATAATACGTGCGGAAGATTATTTTGATGAAGCCCATCAAAAACTCTACCAAACGATGAAGGACATGCACGACGATGGTCAAAAAATCGACACGATGTTACTCGTTGATCGCTTAAAAACCGCAGGACTATACGAACTAATTGGTGGCGCCGGATTCCTTGCTGAAATAGGAAAGGCTGTCCCCAATGCCGCGCACGCTGTTTATTACGCGGAAATCGTTCGCGAAAAATCAACCTATCGTTCACTCATCGACGTGAGCACAGAAATATTAAAAGACGCTTACGATCAAAACAACGATTCACGAAACTTGCTCAGCCAAGCAGAACAAAAAATATTCGGTATTGTCGATGACCGCGGTCATAATACCGTATCGCCGTTGAATGATATTCTGCATGAAGCAATGGATCGCATGAATGCTCGGATGAGTGGCAATTATTCCGACGATGCCGTAGCAACCCATTTCCAAGATCTTGACAATATCACCGGCGGCTTACACGCCAACGAATTGATTATCCTAGCAGCTCGCCCGAGTATGGGAAAAACTGCTTTGGCGATGAACATCACCGAAAATGTCGCCATGCGTAGCGAGCAACCCGTATTGTTCGTTAGTTTGGAAATGTCCAAATTAGAACTATGCGATCGATTGTTGTGTAGCGCCGCTAAAGTTAATGGACAAAAACTGCGAAATGGGAATATTGGTAATGACGAAAGAAAGCAGCTGATCGAAAAAGCTGGTGAGATGAGCAGTGCTCCACTATATGTTGACGATGCACCAAGTCGTACCGTCAGCGAAATAGCAGCGTCCGCTCGACGAATCCGCCGAAGAGAAGGTAAACTCGGACTGATCGTCGTCGACTATCTGCAACTTATCGAACCCGATAATCCACGCGACCCACGGCAAGAACAAGTCGCGAAAATGGCTCGCCGCCTCAAAGGGCTCGCACGTGACTTGTCGGTCCCCGTGCTGTGCCTATCGCAATTAAACCGTCAAACGGAAGGCACCGGCGACCATCGACCAAAACTAAGCCATTTGCGTGAATCTGGTGCGATCGAACAAGATGCGGATGTCGTTATGTTTATTCACCGTGAAGAATATTATCAACGCGGTGATGACGCCGAACAATATGCGGGCCAAGCGGAAATCATTATCGCCAAACAGCGTAACGGTCCAACTGGCGAAATCGAAATGCTGTGGCAAAAAGACTTCACCCTCTTCGTCGATAAAGCACCTGAACGCTTGCAAGCTTTCGATGACTTCAACGCCGCAGCAGTTGGCGACCCTTTCTAAGAATTCGCGCTGTCGGATCCCCAAAAATCTCCAATACCTAATCCCGTGAGAATGCGGCTCTGGAAATACGTATTGCCCCAAAAGAGGGAATATTGTATTTTTCTCCCATCTTTGCAGCCCATTTCTGCGTGTAATCAAATCGATCGCATGTACGTTTGCAGCAAACGAATTCATATACATCCGCGAATAATAGCAAGTCGTTTTCGTATGGTCTGCGAACGGGCTGATACCTATGCATAAAACTACATCTACCAAACACTTAATCAATTGCAGTGCCGTTAGCGTCGCATTATTTCTTTGCGGCTCACCATCGCCGCTGAACGCTCAAGATCCCCCTGTATTTCCCGCGGCAAACAGTTCACCGGATCAGCGAACAGTGCCCAATGCGCCATCGACTCCCGAGACGCAAACCTTGTCCACAATCGTCAATCAACCCAATTCCCATCCAGAATTCCAAGGGATGCCGGTAATTTCCGTTGAATTCAAAGGGAATCGATTTTTAACCGCAGAAAAATTGTACGGCACTATCAAGACCCGCATCGATCGTTCGTTCGATTCCGCCATCATTAAAGAAGATGTACGGCGACTGTACCGTACAGGACTTATTCGCGATGTACGGTTGCTAACTAAGACATCCGCCCAAGGCGTTCAACTTACGTTTGAGATTTTTGAGCGGCCCACGATCAATACGGTCCGCTTTATTGGAAATAGAATGTTTCTCGACAATAAGCTCACCAAACAATCCGATTTGCGTGGTGGTGATGCCTTAGATATATTCGCGATTGAAGATGCAAAACGCAAAATAGAAGAACTATATCACGAAAAAGGTCACCCCAAAGCCCACGTTACGATCCTCGAAGGTAACAAGCCAGACCAACGAAATGTCGTATTTTACATCGACGAAGGACCCCGTGAAAAGATTGCTAAAATCGAAGTTGTCGGTAATGACCCGCGATTGGCAACCGACGCTCGCTTAAAAACGCAGATACAGGCTAAAGACAAACTTACCAATTGGCTCTACGGCGGAGACTACATCCCGAAGGCTATCGATGCCGACGTACAACAGTTGATTAGCTATTACCGCAACCTTGGTTACTTTCAAGCAACCGTAGGGCGGCAAATCGAATACGATGAATCAGGTCATTGGGTAACACTTCGGTTTATAGTTAACGAAGGCCCTCGCTATCGGATTGGTTCAATATCGATCCAGGGCAACAACCGAGTATCCTCTACGACGGTGCAACCGCTACTAACAATTCAAAATGGTGACTATTTCAATCGGGGTGAACTGTCTAGTGTGCTGGATTCACTAAAAGAACTCTACGGAAAACTCGGATTTATCTATTCCACGGTTACTCCTGATATCCGCTTCAAGGAAGTCCCTGGAGAATTGGATGTCGTTTTTCAAATAGTCGAAGGGGATCAGTTTAAGGTTGGTCGTATTGACGCCCATATCAGTGGACTCAACCCGCACACCAAAAATGCGGTCGTCCTCAACCGACTCTCACTCATCCCCGGTTATTTAGCAAACAATCGAGAAGTTAAAGCCAGTGAGCGACGATTGCGATTTAGCAGCCTGTTTAACTCAGATCCGAGCCTCGGCACGCCTCCTTCCATTGTCATCCGTACCGATGCCGTCGACGCCATGCTTAGCAATGGCACGACTCCTGACCAACAAAAACCAGAAACCACCCGCACAATTCGTGGCCAAAGCCCACGTACAGCAATACCAAACAATAATCCCATAAATCGCACTTCCGCTTTCCCTTTGCGGTAAGCAATCGGTCATTTCATAGGCTCGCAAATGCAACGAACTATTTCTTCCTCAACCAGGCAGATCAGCTGCCATGCCCTTGGTATAGGGCTCCTCTTAAGTCTGCTTGGATGCACCGTATCCGATTCTGCACGCCAAGTTGATAATCCAGCTAGTTTGCTCGACGGTCAGCCCACAGCTGCTGAGTCCGAAGATGACGGTTTTCGGATCGAACCGGTGTTCGACGGTGCCAAAGTTAATACACTACGGCCAACTACATCCGCTTCACGATCATCCGGGGCTTCTTCTGCAACGAGTACAGACCAAGAGAACACCGTTGTCATTCGAGGCCAAAGTCCCACCCCACAAACCAACACCGCGGCCGACAACACGTCTACTTCCAGTGGTGTCGCATCTGCCGATTTTGTGGAATTGGAAAATCCAAGCCAAGTGTTGCGGATTGATGATCAGTCTTCAAACGTCATACAAGCGTCTTTCCAGCAATCGCCATTAGCACCTAATGATGACTCGGTCAGTCCGTTATTCGATCCAAATGCCAATCTTAATTCCGTTCCGTTTGATGTTTTTGTCGAGGAGGGACGTACGGGCCGATTCGTATTTGGTGTCGGAGTAAACTCGGATGCCGGCGTTACCGGTACTATCGTCATTGATGAGCGTAATTTTGATTATGAAGCCATTCCGCGGAACTGGGATGACTTTATCGAAGGTCGTGCATTTCGAGGTGGCGGTCAAGGCTTTCGCTTGGAAGCGATGCCCGGCCAGAACTGGTCGCGCTATATGCTTCAATACTCTAATCCCTACTTCAATGACACGAAGGTCAGTTTCAACACCAGCGCGTTCTTGTACGACCGCATTTACCAAGATTGGAATGAGAATCGCGTCGGCGGTCGTTTTTCCTTTGGTTATCGCCTGACACCAGATCTTTCCGTCAATGCTGCATTACGTATTGAACAGGTCGGAATCGACAACCCCACTACACTTGGAGTGCCCGCTCTCGACGAAGCCTTGGGAGACAACAATCTTGTCGGTTTCCGATTGGGTTTGAAACACGATACTCGTGACACTCCCTTCCTGGCAACCGAAGGACATTATTTTTCGACAAGCGTGGAACAAGTCGTCGGCAGTTTTGATTACACCCGGGGATCGATCGAGTATCGAAAGTACAACCTCATCAGAGAACGGGCAGACGGATCTGGGCGACATGTGTTGTCGTGGGGCTTGCAATTAGACATAACGGGCGATAACACGCCGATTTACGATCACTATTTCGCAGGTGGTTACCAAACGATTCGTGGTTTTCGTTACCGTGGAGCATCACCTGTGACCGGCGGGGTACAGACTGGTGGCCATATGCGATTTTTGGGCAATGTTCAATATATGTTCCCTTTCACTGCTGACGATATGCTTCGAGGTGTTGTGTTTACAGACTTTGGGACAGTGGAAGAACAATATTCCATCCAAAGCGATGATTTTCGGGTCGTCGTTGGTGCGGGCCTGCGGATTGCCGTCCCCTTTATGTCCCAAGCACCGTTCGCGTTAGACTTCGGTTTCCCAATCAACAGCGCTGACACGGATCAAAGACAAACGTTTAGCTTCTTTATGGGCTTCAGTCGTGGTTAAGCCAGTTGTAGCATTACGACCATCGTTACAATGATGACCAACGCGCCGATACCCCACACGATTAAATTCTTCTTCCGCATGAATTGACTTTTCTCGTCTGACGTGCGACTGCGCAATTCTCGTTTATTGACGCCCCGCCCCACTGTTGCCGGTTCGGTGTCAACTCGAACGGCGATGATCTCCGCCGCTTCCGTGGTTTCCTGAGTGTCAGTCTGCTTTTCAGTCTGTTGGTCATCCAATTGAAAACCTGGCGGCAACAAATCCTCAATAGCCGTGTCCGTAACAGTGCTATCCGGTGATTCGCCCGTCTCATCTTTAACAATGACAACAGTTGGCATTACGTCCGCTACCGGTTCGGGCGGGGTAATAGAGTCCGAGTCGTCAACAGATTCGTCCACGTCTCCGTCAGTAATAACAACCGCTGGCATTTCGTCAGCTACCGGTTCGGGCGGGGTAATAGACTCCGTCTCGTCAACAGATTCGTCCGCGTCTCCGTCCGTAATAACAACCGTTGGCATTTCGTCAGCTACCGGTTCGGGCGGGGTAATAGACTCCGTCTCGTCAACAAATTCGTCCGCGTCATTGCCATCGTCAGTCACAACAGACGGCAATTCACTTGGAACCGTCGCCGGCGGGGTAATAGACTGCAATTCATCAGTCGATTCGTCCACGTCATCGCCATCGTCAGTCACGACAAACGGCAATACGTCGGGCACCGTCGCTGGCGGCGTAATAGACGCCGTGACGTCAACAGATTGATTCGCGTCACCGTCCATAATGACAACCGGTGGTGATTCGGGTGCCGCCTCAGGCGTCGCTGATGACTCGCTTACTGAGAACTTCTTGTGCCCTGGCGGAAAAAGAGGTTCCGGCGTTGTAATCTGCTTGGCCACCATGGTGACGTTTGCAGGTGAACTCGGATCGACAACGCTCAAACTAACCTTTTCGTCACAATGCGGACAGGTGACCTCTACATCCGCTACGGCAGCACTAAACAAACCATTGCAAAGCGGGCATTCAAATTCAAGCGAGTCCATGTAAGCAATCCTGATTAACAGCAAACATCTCTAATGGCATGATACACCAACGGACACTCAGTCCGTAAGTGCTTTCCCGATAGCATAGATTTCATCAACATTAAGAACCTGATCATTCGACTCAAACAACCGCGAAACCGCAGCTTTGTGAATCTTCATTTTCAACCCACCCACGCCAATCGCTCCGTAAGTTACTTTTGAGTCTACCACTCTCGCCGAATTGAGCACATCGATGCCCTCAATACCAGCGGGCGCAACAGCATTGAGGTCGACCAGCACTTTTAATGATTCACTTGATTGCCAAATTTCCTGCGGCAACAATTCGACTCCGCTCGCACCGGCGGCCACAACCACATCACATTCGTCAATCAAGTTCGGCAACTGCTGTGTATCCGACACCATAACGCCGCTAACGGATGAACCCTCCACTGAGTCAGAAATCACCTGTGCCGCAGCAACAGCTCGCTCAACCGTTCTCGACGCCAAGTTAACCACAGCACCCTGCGATGCTAACAAACGTCCAACCCGCTGCCCGACAGACCCCGTTCCAGCCAAAACCAACGCTCGACATTGCGATAAATCTACATGCTTTGCGGCGGCCAAGACGGCAGCCGCAGCGGTCGTATTTGCACCATTAGCATCTAACATCACAGAAACACGCAGCGGACCAAAAAAACAGCGCAGAGTCGCTCTCAGCAAAGCCTCGCCCTGTTGTACGTCCGTACCGCCAATAAACACGGCCGTATGACGTAAATCCTGTGGGCCTCGAGTAAACATCGCACCATGCACGAGCTTTTCGACTTGCTCGGTCGCCACGTCATGATATTGCAGCAACTGTAAATCTGCGGAATCCACGGCGACCAAAGCATCAAATACGCTAGCGTGAGTGTCCGGATCTAACTGAATAAGAATATTACTCTTTGTCATCGGGAAGCTTTCTTTCTCGAACCAAACATTGCTAGGTGATCATATCGCCTGTGATCGCCAATCCTGAAAAACTTTGGCGGACAAAAATTATTCTGCATTAATTGTAGACAATAAAAAACCCATCTCCCGTGGAAAATCCGACGTGAGATGGGTTGTGTCTGGATGTTAGCAACAACAGCCACGAGGCAATTAGCAACCTTTGTATGGATGTGCCGCAGAGTCACGACCGTCAAGCATTGCTTGAGCAGACGGTGTTCCGGACATTGCATTTTTGATCGCTTCTAATGTCGCTTCGTAGTTGTATTGGTGAATCTTTGCATCATCTTCAGCTGCTGGGTGAATAAACACGCCACAGACAATAACGAGATCTTCAGCTTGATCGATGCTAATCACACCTTCTTTAACAGCATCAGCAACTGCTTCGGCAACAGCAACTTGAGCAGGTCCAAACATTTGCACCGCTTGCCGCATTCCCTTGATTGTGACTTTTGTAATCATCACGGTAGCAGGTTTTACAGCGAGATTCGGTTCTAATACTGCTAGCAGATTTGAGTGACCGTCGCTTTGGCGAGCAATCGCGTTTGCGAATGCGGTACCGACTGGCCCATCTTTACTACCAATTAACAGATCAATATGGGCGATTTCATTTCCATCGCCAACAAGACTTTCACCAACATACATGGACATAAGTGACTCTCCGTATACTAAAAAACTAAAAAACTGAATTTCAAATTAAAACAAAACTGACGGTATCGCTTTAAAACAAAGCAGGTAAAATTTGCTAGGGATTCAAACAAACCGTTTTACCACGTAAACTACGGAGTAAACAACTAAGTGCAGTTGCTTGTGTCATTGGACATTACAACGGCGCAATTATCAACATCCCCACAATCTTAATTCCAAATGAGTGTGCTCTTAATTATCGGTGCAAGTGCTAGAGCCGCCGTTGCCTCAGCGAGGCAATCTTCGTGGACGATTCATGCCATGGACATGTTTGGCGACATAGATACCCGCTCACAATCCAACTTCCATCCTCTCAACGACTATCCCACCGACTGCCTCTCCTTACTATCTGATGTACGACCCGATGCGATTTGTGTCACCGGCGCTATGGAGAATCACTACAGCATCCTACAAGAACTTACAACAAGAGCAACCTTGCTAGCTCCAGCGGTCGACCAGATCGCCCGCCTGCGTGATCCAGCGAATCTACAATCAGTACTAACCAACAGCAACTGGCAATATCCACGAACATTTGCATCCAACGAGCATCTCCCCGACGACGAAACGCTGTGGCTAAAAAAACCGATCGCCTCTGCCGCCGGACAAGGAATTCACGCGTTTGACAGCAACAACTTGAGCTCTCTGGAGCCTACCAAGATTATTCAAGAACGCATTTCCGGACGTAATATCAGTGTCAGTTTTCTAATGCATCCAGCCCGCACGGATTTATTAGGGTGCACAGAACAACTACTCGGTCACCGCGAACTCCAAGCAAGCGAATTTCAATACTGTGGATCGATTGGTCCCCTGCATATTGCTCCCTCAATCAACAAAAAGCTACAAGAATTAGGTGAATTCCTGCAGCACGAATATTCATTGCGAGGACTCATTGGCGTTGATCTGATATTGGATGATGACCAACTGTGGCTAATCGAAATCAATCCACGCTACACTGCCTCAATGGAACTTTTTGAATCGCAATTCAATCGATCTATGATTCAATTACACCTCGATTCTTTTTCAAAGAATCCGGCCACCTTCACCCGCATTGACCACGCTGGGAGACACTACGGGAAAGCTGTGTTATTCGCTCGAGAAACAACACAGATCCCAAACGAATTTCAACCCATTTGGCAAGCAGCACTGAAATGTCAACAGCCCACCGTAGCGGATCTACCGCCGATCGGAGCGATCGTCCAGGCCGGCCATCCCTTATTCACAATTTTTGCTCACAGTAAATCAACGGCGGAGACTAGAGAGAAACTACACCAGCAGGCCACCACTTTCTACGACCGTCTACATGCTGCATAACCTAACGCCAGCGCACTAGCGGTTCCAATTCCGTCCTGCGACCTGCGGTTCCCAATCGACTTCACCCGCTAGCTTAGCAATCTCCAGCAGGCATAACTGCAGAATTTTCCCGAGCGTTTGTTTGTCGGTCTTTCCTTGTGACAACTTGACAACATCAATTGGATCACCAACGTACAACTGCACTCTGGCCCGTGAAACAAACGGATTCAAGAGAGCAGTTGTGAAAGTAATGTCCTTGACGTAAAACGGTACGACGGGCACTCCGGCCCGAATCGCAACCATCACTGCACCGGGTCGACATGATTGCATCAGGTCGGCTGTGGTATTCAATCGCCCCTCGGGAAACATCAATACGAAGCGACCACTGGCAGCCTCGCGAATTGCCCGCTTGGTGGCTTGTGTATCGACTCCTTGGCGACCAACAGGGATCATACCCAAAAATCGAAACAGGTGGCGCAGAACGGGAACCTCAATATATTCTCGGGCAACTAAACAACCGACGGGTTTGTCACAGGCCATTTGAATAAAAAAACCGTCAACACTGCTGCGATGGTTAGATATTAGAATCGCTCCTGTGGGCAGGCCGTTTAATCGACCGCGCAAGCGAGTATTCCATTGAAACAGAGTGATCATTGCTGCGGGCATCCACAGCAATACTTGCGCGAAATTCAAGTGAGAACGCCGCGCATAGCCAGCGGCCATAAACACTGGTGACAGGAAAGTTAGCACAAGTACGATTGTCGCAATCATATCGTCTACCACTCCGACAAAAGACGAATCAGCCTGCTAGGCGGGAGATACGGTTGGGGGCCATTTCGACAGCTTCGGCCACGTGTCTGAACTGCATTAGATAGGCATCTTCAACCGTGTCTTCGTAAAAATCTCTTAACACTGAAAGCGCTAGAAACCCCTGCTTACGGAAAAACAACTGTGCGTCGAGGTTGGTTTCCCGAACCTCTAAAACGACTCGGTTACGCCGTTGCCTAGACAACTTACTTTTGAGTTTTTCAACCATTGCCGTACCGACCTTCGATCGCTTTTGTGCGTGGCAGACGGAGAAATTCAGGACGTGCAATCGATTTTTGTGCAGCTCGTAAACCATAAATCCGACGATCCCATCGTTGCGCTCGGCAACCATGCCAATACAATTTCGCTGCCGCAGGCAGCGTATAAAATCATCTTCGCTCCAGGCGAACTCAAAATTCGCTTTTTCGATCTTAAGGACTTCCGGCATATCCCGCCGAATCATCCATCGCATATGTAAATCGGCTTCCTCAGTGACTTCCAGCGGCATTCACACGCTCCTTCGTAATCATGTGCTAACTTACGTTAACCCATCATCGCATTTAGGTGAAAAGGTTCCGTCCCTTTCAAAATGCGATCGCTGTTGCTATTTTACTTTCCACACAGTTGAACAACATATTTCATCCGTTGAACTGATGCGATTAAGTCCCTTGAAATACGACTACCAAAACATCATTGATGTCGTCAATCA
>Ga0302132_10000695_pt1 | contig 19215 bp, 6 predicted proteins | sample CB9_321_MG_FD_203113 | JGI IMG/M metagenome (GOLD analysis project Ga0302132, IMG submission 203113) | Marine microbial communities from Western Arctic Ocean, Canada - CB9_32.1 | ecosystem: Environmental > Aquatic > Marine > Oceanic | place: Canada: Western Arctic Ocean | collected 2017-09-19
TGATGAAGGGAGATTTTACAACGACTCAAGATTTTGTTGGCCCTGCTGGGTTTGATCAGATAGGGAAGGACTTCTCTTCAATTGTTAACCCAAGAGAGTTCTCTGAAGCCCTGAAGGTGATAACCTCTCCTTTTGGTAAACTAGGAGAAAATCTTCGACAACAAGCCACTCTTCAGGTAAATGCTGCTAGAAGCCTTCCAGACATACTACAAGCAGCAAGGTCAGAAGCCAATAATTCTCCCGGCGGAGAGGAAGACTTTAAGACTCTTCTTCGAGACAGGCTAGGGGCGTTCCCAGAGCTTCTTAAAGATGTTATCCTCAAAGGGGTAGACGAGCAGTTCAATCAAGAAAAGGGTCGGGCTAAGCTATTTAAAGATATAAGAAAAGATCCAGCTTCGGTTGCTGTTGAGCTAATGGGAGAAACTCTTGATTCCATGCAGAAGGTTCTCCCCCAAATTAGAGATGCCATTCTTAAAGAGGGCGCAAGGATAGCAAGCGCCCAAGCTCAGAAGACTAAGATTGAGATACAGATGATGGACAAAAGACTTTCCCTTCTGAAGGCAAGACAAGCGAATGACAATGAAATAACAAAGCTCAGCGGAGGAAAGGTTGACTTTAAATCACAGGACTTGGAAACTCAACAAGTATTGCTTGGGAAGAAAAATCAAGATCTAGTCAACAATGCAGAAGGTGTTGCTAAAAGGTTGCTTCAGGTCAATAGAGATATTGCTAGTATGAGGGCCGCTTTTAGCAGGGGTCTTATCCCTTTTGATCCAGCAAAGATAAATCAAGGGGCCTCCATTTTGGGCGAATTGTCGAAGGAAGCCTCTAGCCTAACGAAGGTTTTAGCTTTCTTAGGGGATGCTAGTAGGGGAGTAGTAGAAGACTTAAGAAGACAGGAAAAAGAAAGCAGCGATAGACAGACAAAGGTTGTTCAAGGAGTCATAGGATACTTGGAAGCCAATGACAAGCAGCGAGCAGGGTTGGATACTGATGCGGGCAACTTTAGGAGTTTCTTTCAACGTGCAGGCGGCATAAAAATAGAACAAACCAGCCTTGATGATTTGAAGAACGTGTTTTCGGACACACAACTACAAAGCGCACTTAAGGCAGCAAGAGCAGCTCCTGACGAGGTTCAGGTCAATGGCAAGAAGGTTACCAGAGAGGCTTTAGTCCAAAGAATTCTGGCTCAATTGTTAGTTCAGTCGAAAAAAGGTGAGGATTTTACCATAGAGCAAGTAAGCCAGCTGGTTGGTAGGGAGAAAATAAATAAAGGCCCACTAGCAGATCTTCAGAGAGCTTTGACAAAAGTTCAAAAAACAGGATTTATCGCCCTTGAAAAGGTTCAGGGGGCCTTGTTCAGCGATCTCGTAAAGAAGATGGATTCTGCCAATGATAGATTTCTGATTCGATTTGAACAGATTCTCCTTCGGCAAAATGCTAGAGAACTATCCGCAGAGGTTAACGTCCTAGAGGGAGAAAGAACAGGTATACGAGACCAGCAGAATTCTTCTAAGGAATTTAGAACTGCTGTAAATAAGAACTCTGCATCGACGCAAGAATTAAAGGTCTTTATTAACAAGGATAGAGATAACACTGCGCTGTTCGCCAAGGCAATTTTTGCTGCCACGAATGATCTAAATAGTGGGGTGGAGGCAAAGGAAAAACGTGACGAAGTTAGATCTCTTATAAGTGATCGAAGAGTGCCGGTAAATATAGATAAGGGACTAAACTCAAGAGAGCAACTATCGGCAGACATTGCTAGAAAAAAAATAATAAAAGATCAAGAGGACAAGGCAGACAGCCGTCCTGACTTTGGGGATCGACCTTCCGTTGAATCTGATTCCACAGACGATGCGCTAGAAGCTTTCGGCATCGCATTGCCCCGGTCAGCATCCCCCAGAAGACCTTCATCAGACATAGCTGCTTTTTTGAAAAACAAATCAGAAAATCCTTTTGTATTGCCTGACACTTCGTCTTTTAGTGACGACCTTCAGGAGTTTTATGACAATTCTTTTCTTCGGGACACGGTCGATCAATTCAATTCTGCAGATGAGGAAGGAAAAGCCAGAAGATTAGCAGAGCGTAATCGTAACGGAGGAGTAGGAGATCAGGAGAGATTCAACCTTGTCTCGCGGGTAAGAGCACAGCAGGAGGCCAGCAGAAGAGAAGGCGAGCTTACGGGCTTCGGCTCTAGTGGCGGAGGGCGTCCATCTGGAGGCACTCCAGAGCTGCAAAGTAAGATTGTGGATGCTATTAATTCGATACCTAATCTTCAAGACAAGCTAAGCGATATAGCAGGATCCCTAACAGGAGGAGATGATCGTGGAGCACTGATCGGAGCAGATAATTTAGCGACACTTGCCGCAGGCAAGCTAAAGGTAAACATACCCGGACTCAGCGATCTCAAGGGCGATCCCTTCACAAATCTTGTAGAAAAGATAAAACAGAATATTCTGAGAACAGCGGTGGCTTCTTCTGCTAGTGCTGAGAGAATTAAAGAATTGCCAAGAGGAAAAGGGGAAGACAACGACTCTGTGGCTCGCAGAAGTGTCGCTCTAGACTTCATCAAAGGGGCTGCTGCAGAAGGAGGAGACGCGTTAGAATTTTTAAAGAGGGTTGCTATCGCTGAAAGGCTGCCAATCGATAAGGGGCCTAATCGTATAGAGGGGCAACCCAGAAATATTGTTCCGGGGCCAGACCCCTTTCTGTTCGGTTCGCCGGGGGACTTAGAGAGATTCAATAGTCTAATCGAAGCCCCAACGTCGGAATTTGTAAATACGTTGTCAGATCTTCTCTTTGACTTTGATAAGAACGCACGACCGCCAATAAATGATCAAGAACGGCTCAAGGATTCAACAAAAGATCGCTTGGTGCCGAAAAATTTCGACCCTCGGAACCCCGATGTTCAGCGAATATTGAAAACTAACCTTAGTTTAGTACTAGCAGAACTGAAAGTGATGGACGAATTAGGGAGTGGGGCTGCTCTTACTATGGAATCTCTAAGTTCAGTGATTCCATTGTTAGCAGAAAATCTTAAACAAGCAGATGAGGAATTTAGAAAATCCTTAAGCACTATTGCTAACATTGATGATGTTTCAGCGTTTGCTTCAGAGATGGGTATAACAGGTGAAGCTCTTGCCAGAATGCTCATAGATTTAAACAAGAACTCTCCTGAAGGTCAAATTCTAGCGTTCGCAGCAGCAACTAGAAATATTGATATAGAGAAATTTGCATCTCTCAATACAGAATTAAAAAATGTTAATAACGCCCTTGAGGGTCTTATAGGAAGCGAGGGAAAACTCACTAAGCTTAGGAGGGAATTAGATGATTTAGGTAAGAAGGTGATAACATCGGATGGGGCTATACTCAAAGAAGGAGCTAGTGCTGTAGCAAAGAATCAGGGTCTTAAGATTCCTACTACTGGCATTTCCGGGATTGATACCATTATTAACACGGTCAACAAGACCGTTGCCAACATGGTTGATTCCGCAGCTGAGCAAGCAGCGAGGAATGCTGAGGCTCAGACTCAGCGAAAGGTAGAGGAGGTAGATAGGACTAGTGCTGAACGGGAAAAAGAAGATGCCAGAAGACTGAAAAAAGAGAGGGCTGCTGAGAAAGCCAATGAATCGGACATATCTCCGACCCCGGAAATGTTGAAAAGAGACCTGTCTACGCCCGGGCGGCAAGGTGGTAGGGGTAACGACATCCAAATGTTTGGCAGTACTATTATTAAAACGCCTAATTTGGCAGTTGACCTTTCGGATGGAGGCAGTCTTGGCACCGCAAGCACAACCTCCTCTGAGGCAAGAGACAAGAGAGCTGTTGCTTCTATGGTTGGTCTTGATTCAGGCTCTCAAGCAAGTCTAAATTCTTTTTCTAGTTCTTTATCTAGTTTCGTGGGCGTAATTCCGGCTCTCACCTCTTTGGGGTCAACTTTTGCATCTTTCCACGACTCGGTAGACACATTAAACAAAGCATTTAATTCATTCTCTGGATCACTTACTCATAATATCAATATTAAGGGCTCAGTCAACGTTGACATTACCGGGTCTTCAGGGCTTATAACATCTGAAATGGAAGAAGGTCTTAAGAAATTTGGACAAGGAGTGGCTAAAGCAGAGGTTAGAAAGCTTACGCAGAAAATGGCAGACTCCGGCATGTTTGGTGAGGGCGGCAACTACCTATTGAATTCATTGGATACGGATAATATAGTATGACCTTATCTCTACAAGGGGTGATGCCCCTCTTAATATCTGGAAGTACTTCTAGAGACTATATGCCCCTCTCAATATCCGGAAGTACTTCCGAGGCCTATATGCCTCTGTATATCAATAGTTTTACTGAGCAGACAATGCCTCTTGTTCTATTCGCTAATTACGATACAAGAACATTGTTTCTAAAGAGTGGGTATTCCTCAGACTCAAGTATTCCTCTCTTTATGAATAATGGAGAGAATTTTAATGCTATTCCCCTACACATTACAAGTGGTATGTCAACCCAACCACACGATGGCTTCTTCCCCCTCTCTATAAAAAATACTCAGTTGCCGTTGGGAGAAATATCTCTATATGTTGATGGAGTAGTTTCAAGACCAACAGATAACAATCTCAACCTGTTTCTACAACAAGGAGCCGCCCCCGGAGGTATAGGACATCTCTATTTAACTATAGAAGGTAAGAGAATAACATTATATCCAGATAGATCTAGAAGTTCTAATGGATTTATTCCCTCCCTTGGGACTATAATACTAATGATAAGCAGAGAGAAAGAATCTTCATATCATATAATGAATATGTATACTTCAGGAATTACTGGAGTAAGCTCATTCTCTACCAATAGTAGTATGCCCCTATCAATTAAAACAGTTGACGGATCTAGCAATGACAGCTTAAGCTTGTACATACTTGGCCCCAACCCCCTTGAAAAAACAATTAACGCCTATATCTTTGGAGAATAATTAGATGGCCTCAATATTGTATCAAAGTAAAAGAATTATACCCTGCCCCTTTATGTCTATCTCAAAAGAGTATTCAAAGGCTGTTGGTGGTTCTGTGATGGTTCAAGGGTCATTATCTACTTCTGACCCTGTTCCGGGGGTTCATGATTCCGAGAGTAATGCAAGAAAAAGATCAGATAATATTATAGGTGTTACCTATAGCATCACTCTAAGAGGAACGTTAGTTGCTGGAATGAAAGGCTCTCCCTTTGCAACCATTAGGGCGGATAATTTGGGCAACAGTCTTTATTCCCAGCTTCAGGATTACCCTGTAGGGGCAGGGTCTCCAACTACAGAGTCATCTGTTGTTACAGATAAACAGGGATTTAACGCTATTATTCGTATGCAGGAATCTCTCAGGGGCCTTTTTGCAGAAGACGGCCACATGCTTCAGGTTCACGATCAGGATACTGGCATAGTTATGGAGGCTGTTGTTAGGATGTCCAGAATAGAATTTGCCGAAGCCGAAGCTGGGGAGAATTGGACTTCTAGATGTGAGTATACTATAGAGCTAGAAGCCGACCGGATACAACACCCACAAACAGGTGGATTCGGTTTTGGGGAAGGGGAGGACTCCATCAATCAAGGATTTGACAATCTTCCAAAAGATATTTATGGTAAGGAAATATTTTTAAGAGAGGCTTCTGAAAACTGGAGTATAGAACCTCAAACAGAAGGGTCAAAAGCACAAGACCTAGAGAATCCAAGCTCCTCTGGTACTCCTACCCACGATTTGTTTGATGATAACCCATACACATTTAGAGTTACTCATAGCGTGAGTGCTGTAGGAAAGAGAGTCTATGGGGGGCACATAGGGCATCAGGCTGGAAGTTCTCAGAATCCAGCGGGAGGGCCTCTAACTAGCGAAGCGTGGGAAGAAGCCAAAAAGTGGGTTCAAACCAAAATGGGCATGACAAAGCAGAAAAAACAGGAGATATTACGAGGGCTTGGTATAACTGGTCATAATTCAATCCAGCTAGATAACCCAGATGTTGTTGATAGTATCAAATATAAAGAATACAATAGGCTTAGGACAGAGACTGTAGACGAATACGAAGGGTCTTATTCTGTAAATGAGACTTGGGTTATATCCAAAGACCCCTACATAGAAGACTTTAGTGTTGCAATGAGAAACTCCAACCAGCAAGGCATCACAACCATTAGCATAGATGGAACTATACGAGGTCTGGATGATAGTAGCGACACAAATGCCGCATCATATAAAGGGGGGCCGCCCGACCCAATATATTATGTAGACGCATACGGAGAAGGCATTGACGACCAGAGTATGTATAATGCAAAATCAAATAGAAAATCCATAAATGCACTAGATAGATTTAATAAGATAAGCTTTTATCAGCGAGCAGGTTTTTATCTAGAAAACTTCCTGAAGCCTATACGCAGCATTGGCAATCCCACGACGACAGGCCTCTGTCTAAAACCGACCAAACTCCACCCAATGCCTGTAACAAAGAGTGTTACCATTAATCCTGTCGAGGGATCCATCAACTATCAGGTAGAGTATGACAATAGCCCCAGAACAACTATATACTCTGAAAGCCATGTTAATGCTTCTTGTGGTGCTGATATGCCGGGAGCTGTAACAAAAACCCAGCCAGCAGAAGGTTGTACAAATGATGACAATATTGTTTCTCTTCTTGCTACCAGTGGCGATATGGAAAAAAGCATGGAGACACATGACATAGGTGGGTGGTCTGGAAGCTTATCGCGTCTGGAAGGGTCTCGATTTTCTGTGGGGTCATCGACTGGAGGCCAAGGTGGGCATGTTACGAAGGATGATAATGGTAATTCAGAGGTTGAGTGTCAAAATCTTGGGCTAGAAAGTACCTGCGATGTTTCTATCTTACCAACTACGACTGGAACTAAACTCTATGCCAGATCAGAAAGTATAAGCGTACAATGGACAGGTGGAAATCAAAAATATAGCCTCACACCTGTTCTTGGAAGAAATTATCCTGTAGCCCAAAATTTGGGACATAGAGAGGCTGAGAGACTTAATGTGAATATTGAGGCCGTAATGGATATTAATAGTCACCCCTACTGGTCTATAACCAATATGCCAACAAACATAGAAACAGAAATAATGCCTGAGATATTATCTCAGTGTGGGGCTTTGAAAACAAGACTCCCAATATCTACCGAGCCCTACGACGAAATGAGCAGGGTCGGAGCAGATCTATCATTAAAAAAAGCATTATCACCAGCAGCAAAAGACTTTTTTATAGAGAGCGACAACGAAAGCTGGAACCCAAGAACAGGAAGGTATACGCGAAGCGTATCTTTTGTATTAAAGGGTTGTGTAAGTAAAGCCCAATCCACCATAGGAACATCGGGTGGAACGACATCTTGATAAGAAACAGAAAAAGAGGATAAGAAGAACACAATGGCAAAATCAACCTGTGACGCAGATTTCACTTCTTGTGATATTTCTTTGTTTGGTGGTCTAATTACCGGGGTCAGCGCGAACTACTCTTGGGGTCAGAGTGGAGGCACCTTGTCTGTATCTGTAGTTGATCAGCCTGTTTGTGACGGGGATGACGAGACCAGTATTTCCTTCTGCCCTCCAAAATTAGGGTCTCCCGTTTGCCTCAATCTCTCTTGCGATGACAACTCGATAGCAAATAATACAAACCCTATCCTTGACCAAGTTTTACACAATGATGGAAGCATTTCTTTAAAAGCACAAACAGGGTCTTCTGCAGCACCAACTCCAGATGAAGGTTGGAAATATATAGGCCTACTGGACAGTTGGGATGAAACAACTGACGCAAACTCTGGGAAGAAGTATGAGGTAAGACTGACCGACCCTGCTAGCATAGCCGATGGATATCAGATCATACTAGATGGCTATGACGGGCAAGTTTTTGGCGTTAGAAATCTTTTTAATCTTAAGGGATTTTTAATGAGTAAGAATGGGAAGTATATACTACAGAGAACATTGGTAAATTGTGGCTGTAAGACATCTGGTAATGACTATGATGATCAGACAAACCCAGCAAACGACTGGATTTATCCAAGTGAATTTATCACACGAGATGGGTCTCTGGAATCCCACTCTCAACTTTTTAACAAGCTCGGTCTTAAGTGGCATCTGGAGAATAAAGACACTGCAGGAAGACCAAAGATAGGGGGGGGAGGCCTAGAACAAAGTGATGATGTTACCAAACATTTATTCAATCGAAAAACTTGGGATGGCTCGGAAGCTAACGAAGCTGGTATTCCAGCCGTTTTAATATATGAATCTCTTAAAGCATTAACTACAGGACATATCAAAGATAATAATCAGAATAGCAATAGATGGAACCAAATAGCATGGAATAGCCTTGAGGAAATTAGGGACTGGACTAGAGCACCAAGCAAGACTATACCTACGGGGCCAATTTGGGAATACTGGCAACCCCCGAAATGGAGAGACCACTTCTATCTTATTGATCTTGAGGCTTTAGGAGACATACTATACAGTGGGTCTGCATATAATGACGTTCTTACTTATAGAATAAACTCTGACAAAACTAGCCTTCTTGAGTTTGTTGATCAGGTCTGCAAAGATCATGGTTATGATTGGCAATTTTACCTAGAAGTTAATGAAGATATCAACCGTTATAATCCATGTGCTTCTTATGGTTCGAATTGCGGCGAGGCGGAAGATTATTGTTCTGCAGACAGTGGTTGTTGGTACTTTGACCCATACCGTAATACTGCCAATCTCTCTGGCGGCTCATCCGTACAATCAGAAGGTTCCGGCCTGACAATTAAGCTTAGAGTTTTTAAAATTGATCTTGTCGGAACACAAGACGAAGAAGACCTAGCGTCTATCGAGGGAAATGCTTATCAAGACTGTGTTAATACAGTAGAGACCGGAAGTTCCCGCCGAACCACTGGGAGAACTGAGTGTCCGAAATTAATATCCGGCAGTTTAGGACAGGCTGAAAATGGAAAGGTTGAATTTACATCAGTCCAAAAAGGAATAGAATATTCAAAAGAGACGAAGAATGCCTTTGTTGTTGGAGACAGGGTAAAAACAATACATCAGGTTATTTATAAAGAAACAGACGATCCAAAAAAAGCGACCATATGGCCCTACTGGGGAAAGAATCCTGTAGACCCAGCCAAACTCAGGTTGGGCACTAGCTGTGAAAAAGACATTTTGACAATGAGTAATCCTATTGCGGGAAGGGGTTATGGAGACCTGCATTTCTTTGATGTTGATTCAAGCGACTGGGGAATAGGCCAGAATAAATATAGAATTACAGTCATGGAACTACAGCATGCCCTCAAGGATCAAGACGCTTGGATGACCTTCTATGGTTTTGCTGCTGCGATAAATAGTCCAACAGCGGGATTGACCGGGGGGGATTTCTTCCGAGGCCATTACGATATCCACAAGAAATTCAATTTTCCAACTGGTTTCTACCTTGATATGATGAACAGATTTTTGGATGGGAAGGGTCAAGACATTGAAGACGTTAAAGACGACCCTGCTGCTTTAAAAAAACATTTGGAATCAATTTTCAACGAATTGACATCTCTATTCACTAGGTCTCCAAACAAAGAAGACGCCATAAGACAGGCCAAGCATACCCTGAACTTGACCTTTGATTGGGAGGATGAAACCAAGTTAGATGATGACACGAAGGCAAAGGCTGTAACAGATAGGCTTTTTAATCACGTAAAAGCAATAGCTGATGAATATCTTGGTCGTAAATTTATCGTTCCTCTCCCTTTTGTTTGTGGATATATGCAGGGAAACAGTATTACTAATCGTAATGCCGAACATTATTTTGGAATTAAGACTAACTGGGAAGCAACAGACTCAGCTTGGACTGAGCAGAACAGTGTTTTGGGTCTCAAGAGAGCGCCTCATAATAATCCTCGAGCACAAGATCTTGGCACCTCCTTCTTTGAAAAAGAAGACGGGACAGTTGAGTGTTTCGTCCGTTTTAATTGTGTCGAGAATATGGATCTATCTGGGTTTGACAAGGAAGATGTGTATATAGAACAATCTCAGAGTAGCGGGAATATCAACGCTACTGGGGTTGTGTATATAAGGGCTGAGGTGGAGGAGATAGTTCGTTCTGTTGACGATAATCCGAATGACCTGCGGTCGTACATTGGATGTTCAGACTGTTCTGATATGACAGCAGCAGACATAAAAGAAAGACTCCTATTTACTTATAGGTCTGCAGACTCCCCCATAAACCAGACCAGTGGGCTCTCCCTCAATGTATCTCAGCAAGACGCTAGCTATAATGATAAGATCAGTTGTTTTCCGACATATTCTCACCCAAATCTTAAATATAATAAAACAGCGGGGTATTTATATAACAAATCAACAGCTCATGCCGCTCTTAGTCTTAAAGAAAACTTTGGCTTTGGCTATAGCGCAGTAATAGTACTACCCGGCCCAGCACTGAATAACGACGACAAAAAAGATACTTCTTCGGGATATTTCCTAGATCTAATGAAGGACTTTCTTTTTGCGAAGAACATTGTAATTGAAGAGATCCATCAATCGCAAATCAAAGCAATACACGAACGAAAATTCGGAATAGACTCCCTTCTGAACCCGTCTGTAAAGGATTTCTTTGTTCCTGCTGCCGTAGCTATTCCTTTAGTTAGCAAGGTTCATTCTTATGGCCCTTATTATAGCAATAGAAAGGATCACAAATACCCCGGATTAGCCCAACCTCCACATGATGCTGCATCTACAAAAGAGCATCTAGGAGGAAAGACAGAAGTTATAATAGATAATAGCATAAATCCGTGGTCTTATGGAAGTGTGGGGCGAATGAATTATGCGGGCGGGATCATAGCTAACGAGGCCAGAACGACCTCTTTTGTAGCAGAACAAGGACAGCTTACAGCAGTTGGTCTTCCGCGAGCCCATTTAGGTGATAAATTATCTACTCTAATACAGAACTCAGGAGGCAATCCGTCTGGAGGGCCAGTTATTACTGATATCCGTGTGTCACAAAGCTCTGTTCAGGGTGTTACTACCACATATGGATTTAAAACCCATTTTAGAAGATTCGGAACGCTGGAAAAATCAAGAATAAGCCAGTTACAAAGAATTACAGCAGAAAGAATGAGGCAATACAAGTTAATAAAAGACGCTGCCATATCAGGTGGTCAAATTTCTGGAGGAATGTTCTCTAAAATTCTCAATACCCTCAAGAGAACACAGGGGGCTGTTGAAAAGCAGTATAAGAGAAAGACAGACAATGCAAATACTAGTCATCATTTCATATATGGAGATGCTTATGATTCTATGATTCCCTCCTCATCATGGGAAGTAAATAAAGAACGTAGTTTTGGTCAAATAATGGATGGTACTTTCTATGAAGATGCCCTTCCCGGGTTGAGAGCAGACACAAACGAAGTATACCAGAGAAAGGTGGGAGTTGAACACAAAGGCATCTTTAGACAGTTTAGTACAAAGACAGACCATACCTTCATATCTCATTATCAAAAAGATGTAAAGGCTAACAATGAGAATTCCTCCACAATGCCCGTAGAGAAGACGGACACTAGTGATTCTGAGAAGATAAACAATTTCTTTTCGCAAGAGCAGGTTCCTCCCATTGACAATGAATATAACATGCCTATCACTGTCCAAACCCTAAACCCATTCAAGACAGATAGAGACCGTGATGAGATGTTTGGTTTTAAGTGGATGAACAAACACGCGTGCTCCGGGGATAATAAGTCCGATAAGATGGGGACATCAAAGTATCACGACATAGACTTTGTAGTTCGAGGAAGCGCCTTCCCTGTTAATATGAGTATCAGAACAGAGTATGAGTCATTAAGCAGTCAGGGAGAGGAGATTTCTCACGGAGGTAATTATAGGGCTATTTCTTTAAGAGGCCCTCTTATCCTCACAGGTTGGGGTTTTGATATAAATAATAACCCCGTGCCCTCACAGAAAAAAGACGACGGAAACTGTGATGAAGAGGATCATTGCGGTAGGTTTTTACAGGACTGGCTAAGAAAGCCGCATACTTGGAAAACAGGGCCTGTAGACTTAAGATGGGATGAAGCAAGGGGTTTATGGACAGCTCCCTCTACAATGAAGCTGATTCAGGTTAACTTGTGCGAGTGCTTGGATCGTGCTCATGGATCTAAAGCTCTCGGCGTGGTCGAAGGGGAAAAAAAGCAAAAACAGCTTAACTCAGCAACTAAGGCTTGTGAAGATGTAGATAAAAAATGTCCTGACTGCGGTGAAGAGAGTCCTTGCGGAAAATGCGAGACTGAAGGTAGTCAAGCAAATAAAGATGTTCAGACGGTTACTGTTTTCAATGCGTCTGGAAAGGTGGTTAATGTTGGAACACAAGTAATGGCTTATTATGATACTGTTAAAAAGAAATATCTTGTTATTACTGCTCCAGAACCGATGTTTGAGGCGGTGATGACTGCTCCAGAAACGGACAGCCCGGGTGAAGAAGGGTTGAAAGTTATGCCTCCCGGAAAAAAGGGGAAAGCCACCCTTGTCAAATCTTTTGACGTCGCAGGCGTTACAAATTGTAAAGGCGAGGATTCCACAGTTGAAATAATAAATACCCTCAAACACCCTATTTGTTACGGCAAAAAGGTTTTTGTTAGACTGACACAATGCTGGGAGAAAGAGAGTGAGAAGGACGAAGATGAGTATGATTTTAAGGGAGAAGTATTACAGGCAGAATTTGACGCCCTTACGGTTGTTTCCTCTGTTGATTGTTATGAAGACGAGTATGGCAACCCGACTCTGGAAATTTGTGATAGGGTTATATATCTGGAGTCTGCTTGGTCAATTGAAGACTGTGGAAATGATGATGTTAAGAAGAGAAATGATACAAAAGGTTGGAATCCAAGTGAGGATGACGATGAAGGCACAAGTATTACGGTAGATAAACAGGAATACTGGGAATGTGCTGAGGAGGAGTAAAATATGGGAATCAAAATAACAAGTCCAAGGCTTAGAACAGATGTTAGCAGAATAAAAGTAATTGATAATCCTGACGGAGCAACAAATGTCGTCAGGATTGGGAAGAAGATTTCTAATTGGGCTGTAGGTATAACAATAGCCCCTAGAGAGAGACCTACTCATGACACAACCATAGATAGTTTCATAGAGGCTGGATGGGAGTCTTTACACATATTTGCCGAACCAGATGTGGTCATCAATAAAAAACACTCTTATCTACCTATAACAAAAAGAAAAGATAAGTTAGGTGCTTGGAAAAATTGGTTTACAGCATTAAAAAATTTAGTAGATCTTTATCCTGAAGCAGATTGTTACGGTATTATACAAGACGACGTAATCTTTTGTAGAGGGGTTAAGAAATTCTTAGAGGAAACTCTTTGGCCAGCTCCAGACGTTGGGGTTTGTTCTGTTTTTACTCCAAGTCACTATACAAATGAGGTAGCTGGGTGGTATAAGAATAATAGAGGGGGGAAGTTGTGGATGGCTCAAACATATTTCTTTCCCCCCGAGGGAGCAATAAGCTGTCTAAATCATCCAAGATGTATTGGGTGGAAAAAAGATAAACAAATAGATAACGTAGTAGGATTTTGGTCAAGAGCAACAAAAATGTATCCATATTATTTTTCCCCATCATTAGCCCAACATATAGGTCATGCATCGACATTGTGGAGTAGGGGCAATAAGGCAAATGGAAGACGGGCTGCTTCTGATTTTGTTGGTCAAGATTACGATATAGGACATGGTTTATAATGGGTTCTAAAAAACAAGGGTGTCCCTGTTGTGGGTTTTTGAGTGGTTCCGGCTCTTCCGGCTCTTCCGGCTCTTCTGGATCGTCGCGTTCTATTTCGTCGGGGACGATTTCGTCTGGATCTTCACAGTTTAGCATCTCCAGCTATTATAAGTCTTCTGGAGAAGAAATCCCATCAGAATCAGAAATCCCATCAGAATCAGAAATCCCATCAGAATCAGAAATCCCATCAGAAGACCCATCAGAGTCTAAATCAGAAGACCCATCAGTTGATCCATCAGTTGATCCATCAGTTGATCCATCAGTTGATCCATCAGAAGATGCCAGTACTTCTAATTTCTCTGTAGAGGAATGTCCTTGTGGAAGTTCTCTATGGGTATATGACGGCGACTGTTCAGAGGCTTGTTATACAGAAATAATACCGTATAGCTGCTCTGCTGTCGCCGCAGATATTCTTGTGATGACTTTTCAGGATGAGGCAAGCCTGTCGTACAAAATAGGTGCATCGCAGACCCCCGGATCAGCTGGATGGCTGGTGGGCGTGGATTTGTGGGATGAAGATGTAGCGGATTGGCATAATCGAGTCGGAGATCCTTTTGCATTAGAGAGGTGTACTCCAAAGATAGCTATATGTCAACCAGCGAATACGGTGCTCTACGGGTCTGGATATGATCAATGTACGATAGACGCAATCGTGGCTGAAGACAGGAGTCTTCCCAGCTTTGCTGTGCACAAAATGACGGGTCGGACTAGCGCTCAGTCCTCGTATGCCTGCACAGGCACTGTGATCTCGTTAAACGAGTTGATTGATGCTTGGAATCAAGCTATTCAAACGAAAGTTCCTGCTGGTGTGGGTTTTTGCGTTGATAATTCTGGCTCTATGTATGAGACGACTGTTCAGCCAGCTTTGGACGAGTTTATTGCATGGCTTAAAAGTGAGTATCCAACCCTTTGTATTATTGAAACCCCAGCTCCCATTAGCCCCGTCGAGCGGTGGATTAAAGCATCCACAGGTATGGCTCTTGCAATTAAAGAAGCATGTGGGTGTAGTGGAGCTAGCGGAGGCATATTTGAGGTGCTTTACGAAAACGCGGAAGACGTTGGTGACATAGCATGTATAGAAGCAGGAACTGAATTTACGTTTGTTTGCGAGAATATAAAATATACATATGTGGTAATAGACGCAAGCGATAAAGAGTACGGGCTATTGATAGTAGAATATGTGTCTGGGGGAAGTGGGCCTGTTGACCCGTGCTGTACGCCTTCTGGGACGGTTCACAAGTTTCTTTGTTGTGATAAGCCAGAGCCTCCGACTGACCCAAGCGAAGACGAAGACGCAAGCGAAGACGCAAGCGGTTGTGATGGGTGTAGCACCCTTGCTGGGCTGGAGGAAAGCTGGAATGACATAGACGGTGGAGAGCAATATACAATAGGTCTGTGGCTTGGGTGGTGGCCTACGTGTTGCGACTGTGCTTCTGTGGGGGATATTGTAAGATTCAATAAAGTTGACCCTGTTGATGGCATAAACTATTCCTATAAATATAGAATCGTTAGATTTGAAGATCACGGCGATGGGCATGATCCCTGTCAACATCCAGTCCTGTTATACCTTTCTGGGGGGAGGCCTATACTCGGTGGGTATACGAATGTCAACCCCGGTGGAGTGACTCATCATGTAGAGTGTTGTGGGAAGGAATGTCCGTCTGAAACTGTTGTGGCAGACCCTCCTAGAAATAAAGGCTGTGACGGTGGGATTATCGACGGGATTACTCTGTCTGTGGGCTGTTTGTGCACGGTTGTTGGTAGCGGTGGAATACTTAACCAGTGGCTGAATGTCCTAACCGCAGAGAGTTTCGCGCCCGGAACCTCTTGGTGGGCTGAGCTTTGGAAGGGTGAAACTCTTCAGGCTTCGCGATGCCACTCTCAAACCAATCCCACAACCAGCCCGATAGATCAATGTTTTGCAGGGATTACCCCTGCCGGGGAACATAGCGATGCCACAGACGGAGGTTGGCAGCTCGAAGTAGGTGAGTCGTATGTGTTTAAGATGAAGATCTATGATGCTCCGTGCGACTGTTCTAGCTGCGAAGGAGGCGACGTATTCTCCGATGATCCACCGGGTTCCTGCTGTAAACCCACAGGAAACGTCGTCGCTCAGGGCGAGATTTGTTTTAATGCAGAGCTTAGTTCTTCCGGATTTCCATGTCCCGAAGCAGGCTCTAGCAGCGAAATCTCTAGCCGCGAGTGGGTTTGGGATGGTAATCTTATAGAGGGGCCAGTCCGACCTGCCCCAAAATGCGCTAACGCAGGAGATGAAGCGTCATATACTGACACCTCCACCGGAATAACCTACAACTATATGATTCAATCTGTCAACGGCTCATATTTGACTCTATCATTTTCTTATAATTCAGTAGGAACAACTGATAAAGGAGAGCCCGGAGGAAAGTCCTTGACTCTTGATTGCTGTCACTCCGAAACCTGCGATCAAGAAACTCTTATACCCGACCACCCAGTTGCATGGGTTTTCGCGATTCATAACATCCGGAGTTGGTCTGGGTATTGGAAAGATTCTCCTTCTTGCGCCAAAGTGGGAGATATAGTTACCTTTACATGTAACGGTATTAAATTTAGATTTAAAATCAATCAACTCGTGGACAAGCATGTCTGGATGTATTTTATAGACAGGTCTGATGGTGGCGTAACCCCCGTAAATCCGGGATGCGCCTCTGTGCACACGGTAGATTGCTGTGGTGGTGCAGAAAAAGGCAAAAACCAAAGTTTCACAAACACAGAACTACAACAGTCAGGTCAGGTAAAGTCTCCATCCCCAAACAGTAAAAATATCCCCTTAGCAGACCCAAATGGTCTAAGCATATTTCCTGAGTCGGGCATAGATGATGGTAAGTGGCACATGCTGGAAGATAACTGCACGGAAAAGGACTGCGATGACGACCCAGACCCACCAGCAGATATTCTTGTGATGACTTTTCAGGATGAAGCACAGAGTGTCTACACAGGCGGGCGTACTATATGGGATGGAGACTTAGCATACTGGTACTCTAAAGTCCCAGACGACGGGTGTACTGTAAAAGTAGCCCTATGCCAACCTCAGTTAGGAGGAAGATATGATTATTGCTCTCTAGACTGGCTTACCGTCGAACGAAGTGGATACCTGCCTCCTTTTGTCTTACATCAAGTAATGGGAAGGGCAAATAGGAGTGAGGCGTGCACAGGCTTTGCGACCTCATTAGCAGAGCTTCAGACAATTTGGTTTCGAGCTGTTCAAACAAACTTTCCTGCGGGTGTGGGGTTTTGCATTGATAACTCTGGCTCCATGCACGAATCAGATATCCAGCCAGCACTGGGCAAGTTTATTGATTGGCTTCACGACGAGTATCCAAACCTTTGTATAGCGCCCAAGGCTAGCATTTCGCCATCCGAGCAGTGGCTTAAGGCTTCAGCAGACATGGCCGTCGCGATTAAATTACAATGTGGGTGTGAAAGTGTGGATGCCGACCCTCCTCCTGTAGATCCTTCTAGTGATTGCTGTAAGTGTGAGCCTGTTCCTCCTTGGGAAAAGTATGCAACAATTACAGAACTTCAGCCGGGAGATCTCGAAAAAGCAAGAGAGCTGTATCCAGATATAGAAGATCCTTGTGTCGTAAGAACATGTTGTGAATGTGGAGGGTCTAGTAGCGGGTCTAGCGGGTCTAGCGGGTCTAGCGAAGAATCATCGAAGGAAGAATCATCGAAGGAAGAATCATCGAAGGAAGAATCATCGAAGGAAGAATCATCAGGCACATCTACTAGCGGTACTCCTGCATGTGACTGTTGTGATATTAAATGTATGACTCTGGACGCATATTTTCATGGAGATGACGGTGGCGTTGCGGGTGGTGATATTTGTCCCGAGTGCGATGGGGCAACCATAGGTGTTCCGGTAGATAGCCTATTATGTAGAATGAGCAACTCAGGCCAAATATGTACTTATTCGGGCTCTTCCGGTACTTTTGATCTGTTTAATAATTGTGAGGGTGTAACTAGCCCACAAGACGTGACCGTAGAATTAGAGTGTCAAGAGGATGGTCGATATTCACTAAAACTGACTGATCCTCACGGTGGGGTATGGATATTAGAGAATATTGATCCCGGCAGCATATATGGTACGCATAGCTTGCCGAACACAGTTGCTGCGATTTTGCTTCCGTGTTCTCCTTATGTTGGAAATGTAATCATAACCATAGCAGCAGATCAATCAGGATGTGCGGCTGCTTGCATTGCTAAAGGAATAGACGTCGGGGACTCCTGCTTCGAGGAGGGCGGTGGCGTGCCGTTAATTGCCAGAATATTTGACTCAATAGATGCAAGAACAGGACAACCCATAGGAGGATTAAATGTCTGATTTTAGAGAGTGTTCAAGAAGAGGTAGGATAGTAAGTAATGATATTTGTGAGTGTTTTAGCAATAGAATCATACATCCGAAAGAGGGGTATGCAGACTCAGGGACTTGTGAGGCTTGTCCTTTTAGAAATATGGGGGATGATCCAGAATTACCCCACTACAGCGAGCAAAAACACCCAAACTCCCAACAGGAGCTACCTTCAGTCAAAAACATTGCTAGCAACTTTATTAAAGCAGTAGGCCTACATATACAAGATGGAGGCAAAAAAGTATCAAAAGAAGAGTTTGAAGAACGGCTTAAGCAGTGTGATAAGTGCGTTTTTCATAAGGCTAATCGTTGTACCCATATGAAATGTGGATGTTTTCTTACCAAAAAGGCAAGATGGAAATCTGAAAACTGCCCTATTGGAAGATGGCCTAAACAAGAATAATGGTGTATATTATAGAGGATGAACATTACTTTGGAGGTTATAAAACATGGCTAATATTAGCTTTTATGCAAAAGGGGCTTTGATACCCACAGGTTCTGGCTTAGGCTTTTATGGAGATGCTGGGTTTGGCTCTTCCGTAACTGTTGGTGCTTATCAAGGGTCTACCTTTGTAACCAATTCTACCGGATCCACTCAGGGGGCATCTAGCAATAATATAAAGTATCACAATGCAGGAAGTGGTCTTTTAAGCGTGTCCGGAACCGGAATAGGCATCGATGCTATCACCTATAACGATGCAAGCCTACGGGTTAGGTTTGATCATAGTAGTGAGGTTCAAGCACAAAATGCAGAACTTAGAGTCTATGACAGAGCCAATATCAATAATTCAGCTGTCGGTGTTACCACCCAAGCAGCTGAGATAGTCCATCCTTGGCTGACGCAAGCACCAGCAACAACAGGGTCTGGCGTTAACGATGGGAAATGGTATTCGATAGGTGGGAGTGGTTCTATTTTGTCACTGTCTCCATCTCCGGGCCCCACGGGTGTATTTGTCGGAAACGGAACCTCTACACACACTTCAAGTATTCATGACTGGTATATTGGGTTATCTGCCTCTCCAGACAGTATAGGTAGTAAGACTGCTTACGGG
>Ga0302132_10000697_pt1 | contig 19177 bp, 37 predicted proteins | sample CB9_321_MG_FD_203113 | JGI IMG/M metagenome (GOLD analysis project Ga0302132, IMG submission 203113) | Marine microbial communities from Western Arctic Ocean, Canada - CB9_32.1 | ecosystem: Environmental > Aquatic > Marine > Oceanic | place: Canada: Western Arctic Ocean | collected 2017-09-19
GAATTACTTTCTGTTTGTATTCTATAATTGCTCGAAGGACTTTGTAAGTCTATACCATTTATACATGCTTCTAGAAAGTCTGCACACATACAACTACGACTTATAATCCAGATCATAATCCTTTTAAGTTCTTCTTTGTATTCGCAATAGCCTTCTTGGCACGTTCAATCTTTTTCTTAAGAACTTTATTATCTTTGTCATTTACAAGTTGTTGCTCGTGAATTGCAAGTTGTGCTTCGGTACGTTCAATAGCACCTTCTTGTCGAGCTTGTTTACCGTGTAGTTTACTTCTCATTTTTTGATCTCCTCAATTCGTTTTTGTATTTGCAACTGTTCTAAATCTTCTAAGTATTCATCTTTTACGTAAAATCCAAATCCTTTACCTGCTCGCTGTCTTTCGCATCGCATTTGTTCTTCCTGTACTGTGACTTCTGGCCAACTCCATTCGTAAGGACAGTAATCATTTTCATAAAAAAATGCACTATAGATGGTTATTCCAACTGTGAATATAGCAAAAGGAAGAAAAGGTATCATCATTACACAATCCAAAAATGATATATCAATAGTCCTATTAATATACCCTCGAACCAAAATGCCCACCTGTGAATTCCTTTTTCCCAATGTTTTCCAATGAAAGTACTAACCCATTGTTGTATGTCAAATAAATCCATATCTTTTTCCTCTTTAATTGTTAATGCTATATTATATACTATCTACTGTACTCTGTCAACCTCTGATTGTCGCCTATAAACCATGTCATCTTTTTTACCGTAAACATGCTGGACTTCAAATGCATCTGCACTACCTACGTGCTTATCACATGATATATAGCATTCATCAAGCGGGTTGGTTGTTGTCATATCTAATAATTTGGTCTTATATGTGTTATGCCCTAATATATCCTTTATATCATGTTTAAGAGCATTATTCCAGTCGCCGCCTATCCATTCGTTTATTTTTTTCTTTTTTAAGCCAGTACTAGCATTCCACATGCAACAAGGATATATATCTCCGTTTGCAGTAAGATACATCATTTTTCTTATTATACTTTGACATTCGACATTATGATTTTCAGGAATTCGATCTTTAGTTTGACGTGGTTCGTTGCATACCGATATGTTGTTAGGAGTGATACCATTAAGTGTTTTAATTGATTTATCACATTCACTATAATCTAATACTGATCTAAAACCTTTAAACCCAAGTTTTTGACTGTAGTTTTTAAGAATGTCAATTTTATGTTTATTATGTTCAAACACAACCATTTTCCATTTTGCAACTCCTCCAGCATTAATAAATGTTTGCATGTTACGTACTATTAAATCCCAAGTTTGTCCTATTCTATATTTGCTATTATCTTCTCCAATATCATCAACTGAAAATGTTATATATCTATTAGGGGTATTACAAAATTTAGCTAAATTTTTCCAGGTATCTTCGTTACCTAATGTACCATTTGTATGGAAAAAGAATCTTATTTTAGGATTACTTAACAACATTATTTCACAAAATTTTGCAATATCTTTATGTCCTAATGGATCTCCATATGTACCAATACCTTCAACTGAATGCCATAAAAAAGCGTTTTTTCCTTTAAATAAGTTTTCTTTGAATACATTAAGATCTAGAAATTGATCATATATCACTTCATTTTTTCTATGAAGGATGTTATCTTTAAATTTATATCGTAAGCAACCAGGACAAAATAAATTACAAAACGTTGTTAATTCTACTTCTAACTTATACATCTTTACCACACTTATGAAAACATGTTCGTATGTATTCTTCTTTGCGTAAAACAGCAGGTATATATTTCGAAAAATAATGATGTTCGAATACAGTTTCTATTCCGTGCTCTTTTATATTATTCCAACCAGCAGGATATCCAGCAAAGAAATCTTTCATATCATCTTCTCTATCCAACCTGTAATGATAACAACAAGGCCACATGTTAAAATCATATGTAATGGCAATTGTTTTCCTTTCATTAACATGCATACAATCAAACCCTTTAGGATTGTTAAGCCGTTTAATTATTTGCTTTTCTATTTTCTTAGACTTTTTCTTTGGGGCAATTACTTGTTTTAGTTCTTCGTGCTTCTTATCAAAGTTATCTTGTGAGATAACTTTTCTTACATCATCGCTAACCTTTAGTACGTCATTAATCTTTCTAGTATTATGAATAAAAAAACGAAAGCCGAACTCATTTGCTTTCTTTTTTGTAGCCATCATGTCATCTATATTATGTCCAAACTGAATAAATTGCCACTTGCCTCTACCCTTATATTGTTTAAAAATATTTAAATTTCTTTCAATTAAATTGTAGTCGCTACCTACTCGATATTTTGAATTTATTTCTTGATTACTACCATCTATTGCTACTACAAAATTTAATTTACTCCTAGGCAATTCGTTTGTCAACATAGCAATATTGCGCCATGTTTCTTCGGTTCCTAATGTTGCATTCGTAGATACATAAACTTGCTTTGCATTATTTTTTAACAAAGCATCCACAATACTAATGAAATTAGGATTACCCATAGGATCAGAGACACCACCACTAAGGGCCCAGCGTACTTCATCGACTATTCCTTCGTTTGCTAACCAGTTGATATCATCAACTGTCCAATGGTTAATTGGAATTCTTTCTTGGTTTTTAACTATTCTATAATATCGTTCACATAGAACACATGTTAAATTACAAAAACTTGTTATTTCGCAGTCTACTTCGTGTACTTTCCGCATTTTAGTATGCATGTTTCAATTACTTAATTCTAAATGTAATCTTTTGATTTCAGAATGCATTTTACCTGTTCATATGCTAGTCTATTATTTACTTTATTCATATGGCATGGTAAATGGTGTGTAATTTCTACGTTTATTTTTATTATGTCAGGAAAAGGTTGGTCGAACCAACTTATATGGAGGGCATTAGGAAATGCGTTTAGTAACTCTACTAAAATTAATTTGTGTATGTTAATTAGATATTTTTTGTTAAAACAATGTTTTACAAACCATTTTAAATGTTCAATATCTGGATGGGCATCTTTAGCAAGAGCATCAGTTATAACAATATCACTATTACTGTAAACATCGTCATTATGGAAAGGGTTATTATCTGTGTGTATTCTATACGGACTTGTATGTACAAATATTAGAGGAACATCATTAATTTGAGCAACATCGTTATATTTAATAAATTTTTTTGCCTTTTGCCATAGCCTGTATTCACTAGCACCAGGATATGAATGAACTTGATCAGCGTTTAATAAATTAGGCCATGCCCATTCTTCATTTTGTGTATGGCAAAAGCTATCGCCAATAATAATCATTTATCCATTCCACTAAATCTGTACCAGTCAGGTTTTTCGCTAATTCGTTGTTTGATTCTTAATTCAACTATTTTTTTGTCGTGATCGTTGGGTTGCCAATCGTTATACATCTCATCGGGCCATTGTTCTCTTTTAAACTTACGAGAAGGATCTGGATTCATTCTTCTACGTTTCATTTCAGTTATTAGTTTATCATATCGGTTGCTTAGATATTTGCCTTTGTTATAAAAGAATTTAACATGTCCTTTGTTTAAAGTAAAGTCTTTTGGAATATCTATTACACCATTTTTAGATCGTAACGAACGTTGTAATGCTGAGCCCACCATAAAGATTTCTCTATATTCTGCAACTAAATGTTGGTCAGCTAATTCTTTAGGATCAATTAGATTAATTCTTGTCATTTATCCATTCCGCTAAAGTGATATAATAGTATAGTATAATGCAATGCTTTTAGCAAGTCTTTTTTGTTCTTGCCTTCTTTCTGTCCGAAACGATAAAGATACTTAATAGCATTACCGCGAACAAAGGACTCAGCAATACCAAGATGTTCAAAAACATCTTGTATTTGAAACGGTTGATCTTGTCCAGCATAATGTTCATCATATGTACCTTCTATATATTTTGTTAATTCTTTAAGAATTTTATCTTCGTTATATCTGTATTCCATTTTTCCTTTTTATTACCAAACTAGTCTAGAAACCCAGACAATCCTATTAAACTCATGTTTTTGTTTAGGTACTGAGTGGAGACTGCTTTCGGTATTTAAATATGCAAAATAAGTTCCAGGTAAACACTTTACTTGCTTAACTGGTAATATAGTATCTTTATGTTTTTTATAAAATATAGCACCTGTTTCTGGATATTGATCAGTTTCAGGTAGATAAATGTGCTGGGTTATACTATGTAAAGCACCGTCTGCTAAGGAACAGACACCGAACGTACCTTCGACTACATCTAAATTTAATTCTGTTTTATAAACATCAAATGCAATTTGATTATAATCTGTATGTATATCTAGTTTTCCGCCCAGCTTTTGTAATTGAAAATCTGACGTAAAGATATACTTTGCTGGAGTATCAATTCTAAATACATTGAATAGATGTTCTGCCTGTTCTTTTGTTTCGAACTTAGAAAAAACGTTAGTAGTACTTTCGCCTTTATATATTTCAGGACATAAATCGGGCCGCGGATCAGCAGTCCACTCAATTGAACTATATATATTTTTACTAAGCTCTATTGGATTCTCAATGGCATTCTCTTGTATAATATGTAAAAACGGTTCTTCAAATAACATTAATTTAATGTATAAGAGAGAATGTCATCCCCAGATGCCTCTGGAGTTATTTCGCCCATTTTTATTATTACTGAATGCAATTCATCAATCATATCATCATCTTCAGGATAAAAAAGTGCTTCATCTGCATCCATTTCTTGAAGATATTGTTTTGATTCAAGCAATTGATCATGCTCAAAAGTTATGCCATTAATAACTAGCCTTCCATTAATTACTGTAATAATAGGATTTTTCATAATTTACACCAAGCGAATCTCAGGTTCCAATCATAGTTTACGCAATAACCGGCATCCTCTAACAATTTTACGGACCTGTAATGTTTAACATGATTTACGTCATCAAAGATAACAGTTTTCTTTTTTAATTGCTCACCTTGTAGTGACATTACGCCTTCTTTAAATTCATAGAAGCCCATGCCACCGGCACTATCTAAAAATACTAATTGTTCTTGATCGTTACTAATTAGCATTGGCAACACATTTTCAGCCGGACACTCAACATTAACTTCACGTACATAAAAATCACGTTCCTGAGATAAATCCCTTACATCATGTTGTACACCAAACGGATATTCATGATCGTTTTGTAGCATATGTTCAATTGATCCTTTACGGTCCATGCTTAAACCATGAATAACTGTTACATTTGGATATTTCTGTAAGTTTTTTGTTGCGTCTTCGGCTCGTTGCTTATTACATTCTATTGTAGTAGTCTTAATACCAGTACGAGCAAATATAGTTGTTGACCCAGTACCCATAAATGTACCCGTTTCAACTATGTCATCAAATTGGAAGTGATCACACAACCAAGTTACTGCTACACTGAAATATTTGTTCTTGTTTAATTCTGTTTCGTATGCCATTTAATTCTCCAATTATCTTCTATATAGTATAACATAAAATTGCCCCAATTAAAAGAGTTTTTTTCCTCTAATTTATATTTTAATTCAATAAAATCAAAAAATTCAAAAAAGCTAGGAGCATCATTTGCTACTTTTTCGTTTGTAAATAAGAATTTAAAATCATCTGGTATTCGAGCATGTTTACTATTTTTAAATAACTTTTTATCATATATTCCTTGTTTTATTCCCATCGCACTCTTGTAACGTAATTTGTCGAGATTTGATGTAACGTCATTTATTACATTCACACCATCTTTTTCAAAAACAAACCATGATGCTTCTTCATTTTGTAAATAAGTTCTATCTTTTACTTTTAATAATTCATCTAAACAACCATTGTTTGGAAAGTTATAATCATAAAATGTATAAAATACATTTATTGTTTTAAACCCTTGAAGTACTACCCAATGTCTAGTAGCACCAGGATGTACAAACCATCCGTCACCGCATTGTGTAGCAAATATAGGACTACGTTGTCCTTTATCCGTCATGTCTTGAGACATCCAATAAAACTTTTGCCAAAATGCAATACTTCGTTGGACATAATCATTAAGTCGTAACTTTTGTATCCAAGGATCTGCTACATTACGCTTTCTATTAAATGTTTGTATAATTTGTGTATATTGATCTATTGTCTCCCAACTAACTTCAGCAAGGTGGTTAATACAATCTACTAAGTACTCCGCACCTTGTTTATGCCTATTCCAATATTCTTCACATGGTATTGTATCAATATATACTTTAGTTGCTGTATTTTTAATATCATTAAAATACCAATCAATAAAGTCATGTCTTGTTTGTTCTACTTTTTCATTTAACTGCATATGAAGTAAACTTTCCGTCAGTTTTATACAATACTAAATTTCCTATTTCTACTTCATCGCTTGAGTGCATTCGTTCTTTAAGCATAATAAACTTTCTATCCCCAAAAATATTATTATATAATTTTTCTAATGGAGTTTCTGTGTAGTGTAAAATAAAACATTTTGTTTTATCATGTATTGTTAAATCAGTATCTGTTCCTCTATTTTTATAAATTTTATCTACTGCTTGTCGCATCCAATTTTCTACATAATTTGTAAAGTACGGTGCTTGAACATCAATGTCCGGACATAACTCAGGATGAACACTCTTATCTAATTCGTAAGGAAAAATAACATAAAATGTACCTCTCTCAGTCCATCCGGGTTGAAACAAACCTTTAAGTTGTTCTCTAGTTTCTATTGATTTTCTATATGGTATATCAAGTTCGAATATATGATGATCATATATCATTGAATATGCACTTAATGCATTGGATGCTATAAACGACCATTTACGGGTTCCTCCAGGATGTATGTTATAGACACATTTATCATTTGTATTGCTCCAAGGCAACATTAACATAGGATCACGCATTACTTTTTCTTCTTGAAATTCATGCAATAACCAAAAGAACTTTTGCCACCAAAAAAATCCATCAGCAAGTAACCCGTTAGACCGAATTTGGGAGTTGTCTAATTCTGTGCCATAATCATATTGAAAATTACTATTTTCAATTATTGCTAAGTAGGCATCAACTGCTTCCCTATCTGCAATTAAAAGAGCATTAGCAAATCCTAATATTTCAGCCTCTGCTAGGTTTCCACCAGACGAAAATAATAAAATATCGCCGATTTCTTTTCTTTTAAACTCGTGTATTCCTATTGTAACGTTGTTTTCTTTTGCACAATGTAACAAGTAATCTATTGCACAATCGTTATATTCACTTAACGAGTCTATTGTTTCGTATGTATGTGTTAAAGGGTTCATATAATGATATCTGCATCTGCCATCGTTGTGTTTTTATAACGCCAACTTGATGAATAGATTGTGCATCAAATGCTATTGGTGTTGAATAACTACAACTGTCTATTAAATTAAATTCTTCATCTAAAAACTCTATAGGAGTATCTGAATAATCATCGTTAAGAGGTAAAACTATACCAATTTTTCTATGACCATCTTTATGTCGTCTAAAAGAAAACCCGGGTTCATAAAATTTAAAAAAGATACGCCCTTCGTGCATTTGTTCATCAAGTTGATTATATATGCTAATTATTTCTGGATTTAATACAAAGTCTTCTAATATTTCTGGGAGTATGTTTGGTCTTAATTCAAGATGTGGACTTTCCCATCCTGTGCCTTTGAGGTACCATTTATTTTTATACTTTAAACAAAAATCTAAAATAGGTTGTTTATTGTATTTTATATCAATAAATTTAAAAAAGCTCATTCTAGTTTCTTTTTTAATCTGTATGCTTCTAGTCGTTGTAGCCTTGCTTCCTCTAATTGATCTTTCATATCAGGATTAATATAAGACTTATGCCAATCACAGTCAGCGGTAGATACTCGTTCATATGTTCCGTCTGGTAATTTCTCACCTATTCTTTTACCACCGTGCTTATGTTTCTTCTTTTTGTCGGCCGATCGTTCTCGCTCCATCATATGACGCCATTGTGGAGTTCCTTCATCTCTAGCAGTTTTGTGTACTTTCATGCCCATTTTTATTCCTTTGAATATTTAGGATAATCTAATATTAAATTATTAAATATATTTAATACTTCATTGATTATATCTTGGTTCTTAATATCAGTATAATTTTGTTCTTTATAATAATCTCGATTACTACGAAATAAGTCTTCATCAAAATTAGGTATTAGCGAACTTAACGCTTTTGGGTTTTCCATAAAACATTGTTGTGGAAATATTATCCTATTATTTTTATGATACAAACCAAAAGAACGTGAATAATGTAAGTGTCGAAAGTACAATACCTTACCGAGGTCGTATGGATCATTGCCTGTATAAACTGATTCTCTTTTTACAAAATGTACAATATATGGACCAGGTGCAACTTGTAAAATAATATCTCCGTTTTCCTTTGCATAATCATCTAATTTGCTATCTTCTATACAGTGAGTAAATCCTGCTATCAAATTATTATCTAGCAAACATTCTCTACGTATGTCAAATTCAGTTCTTGAAAATTTCTTCTCATCAACAAGTTTAACAATACCTTTAAGTTTATCACCTCTTTGGAGTTCAATCCAACCACCAAAAAATCCTTCTCGATAATGAACTTCATAAAATTCCGGAGGTCTAGCTTCTTCATCCGGCCTACCTTTAGAACCCCACGCCGGTTTTGTATCTTTAAGATCTTGTTGATTACATAAAAGTTCTAAATATGCTCCGCCCATTGAGCCTGTGGCACAGATCCATATCATATAATGGTTGCCACAAAGTGTATCCGTTTATCATTAGAGCTATTAAAAAATGTATGCGGAGTACCAACATATACTTTGTAAAATTTACCGGCTTCTAAATGAAATTCTTTTTCATATTTCGAATAATAAAAACGGCATTGTTTGTTTGTGTGTATTGGCAAGTGTAATCGCCAACCTTTATCTGTATGAATGCTATAATTTGTTCTTCTTTCAAGAAGCAGAAGTCTTGATCGGTATAACTTAAAATGATTTATAATTTTTTCAAATTCTGTATTTTTAAAATCATTATTTAAATTGTTAAATTCGGATTCAGTAGTACTGTTAGGATACTCTCTCATTCCACTTAGTCCGTCATAAAGGTTCCACGGACTAGGAACTGATGTTCGAGATTGAAGGGAACAGCCTCCTAAATCTTTAAACATAGAATAGGAGCTTTCAACCTCTGTTGTTACTTCTAGAATTTCTTCAAAATTAATATCAAACTGTAGCTCTTGTACTAAATCCATTATTTAAAATCCGAGAATTCCAATGTCTTAAGTCGTTGTGCAATAACTTCAACTTTATTTTGCCACAGATAAAATTCGTCGGGCGAGCGTGCCTCTTTAACTCTGCGAAATCCTTCATTAAGTTCTCTAATCATTTCCTGTTTTTTACGCTTTTTTTCACTTAATGGTCGTTTTTGTTTTTCGTAATACGATTGTCTTGATCTATCATTGTAATTAGAATATCGTCTATCTTGAGCCATGTTAACCGCCTTTTTCGTAATTTGATTTAATGTCTTGGTATGTTGAATTTTCGATAGTGTCTCCGTAACCATCTCTTAGTAAAACAGCCTCAAAGTTCATTGGAAATATTCCAGTAATTGGAACAAAACTTGTTTTACTGTATATTGCTAACCGTATCCAAAAATAATGAGCTATCATATCTTTGAAAAAGTTTAAGTCATATAGGAGGAATTTATCTTTTGTTAAAAGGTTATATAAATTTTCGTTAAAATCTTTTGTATAGTCTAACCATACATCAGTGTTACTTATAAAAACATAGTCTCCAATAAATGGTAATGAACTTTTAATATGGAGCCATGAAGTGTACACTTTGGATCGATACCATTCACTACTATTTAGTACTTTAAATATCTTTGACCAGACCTGGTGTACCTGTGGATGCATTATAGTATCCATACGAATTTTAATAACCCAATCATAGCTGTTACCCATTAAATCATCTTCTTGTATGTAATTTTTTAACATTTCAGACGCTCGATAGGCACTTATATATTGTCCAAAAAAGTTTTTAGCATAATCAGAAGGAGTTGAAGTATCAAAGAAAATAGTTTCTTTTAAATTTTGATTAAAGTGTTGAAGTTTATCACACCTGTAATTATATTCACGTACTCTATCAACAAACTGATCTATTTCTTTATTAAAATTTCCTATGAGTAATTTTGTTGGATGCCAAGCATCTTCTAGTTGATTGCGATAAGTTTCGTTGGCCCATGAATGAACAAAAAAATCCATTTCATATTCGTCATTTGGATAATTACTCTTATGATTAAACCACCATGCTCCTTCTTTTATAAATCTAGGAAGACCAGTAACAAGAACCGCAACTTTCATTTATCCCTCCTCATCTGCATGTCAGAGGTAGTATAATGATTAGCAAGCTCGTCATATGTACTTTCTTCTATTGGTTTGTTATATCCTTCTTTACGATACAAACAAACTCGAAAATTAACAGGCATTGCTCCGGTAATTGGAAAAAAACTTGTATTCGTTGGAATACCTAACATTGTCCATACAACATGTGTAATAAATGGGGTTCCATTATTTAAAGGATATAATGTTAGTTTATCTTTAGTTAACAAATCAAACAGGTTACCTTCCATATTCTCAGCGTAATTTTTCCAACTAGCAAAGGAGGCGACACTTATTAGATCTCCAAGCATTGGTAGACCCCCTTGAACATAAAGCCATGGAACAAAAATACCTACTCTATCTTGATCTCTATTTTTTATACCCCTGAATATTGTCATCCAATCATTTGGCGACATCGGATTTAAAATAGAATCAAACCGTGTTCGTATAACAAAATCATAATCAATACCTGTACTAAGCATCATTTTAGTGGCTTGGTATGTGCTTAAAAACTGTCCTATATGGTAACTATTAAACCATTCCCATACATGGCTGTTGATATATTTTGTTCTTTCATCTATATGGTGATTCTTGTTTGGAAAATATTTCTTGAATATAGCGTATCTGCTATCAGTTTCGGAGCGCCTCGCGAACAAAGCCCGCCCCAGCATAACCAAATTCTTTTCCCCTTCCACTTCAGACATATTGTTATATTCAAGTATAGGAGCAAAAAAATTACTAAGGTAGGATTCATAATCATCCATAACTGGATTATACTGAGGATCAATATCTAATGCCTTCCACGCTAATCTAATAGGACCATATTGATTAGGTTCGCCAGGGTTCCACGTATGAACATAAAAATCCATATGATAATGTTCACCGACAGGGGAGCATTTGTTGTGCCACCACCAGGAACCTTCTTGAACACATCTAGGCTGTCCTGTTAATAATACGGCAACTTTCATTTATAATTTATAGGCGATAATACTTAATAATACGATTACAATAGCTAATTCTATGCCAAGTAAAGAATGGTACCACACCCATCGGCTTTCATACCGCTTGTCGGAATCTAATTTTATTTGGAGTTGCTCGCCTATGCCTTCTTTAAGCCGTTTGGATTCTTTTGCCGCTTGGGATTGCAAATCTTCTAGTGTTTTTTGACTTTGCTCGAATAATTCTTTTAGTGTGCTCATACCTATATTTAACTTCATTTATCATCATCAGGATTATGTAATTGCGAAGACCACCATGCTTCCCAAGGAAAATGAATCCATATATTGCCAGAATCTTTTGCACAATCTCTAATCCAATAATTAGGTTCAAAGTTACATTCGTTATTCCACCAAAGAGTAGCAAATCGAATATCAATTTTATCAGTTTTACCTCGGCCATCAATATGATTTTGTAATCGAGCAAATGTTTCGCCTGAATCGCATATATCATCTACTATTAATATTCGTTTATCTGATTTCTTTGGCAAGTAATCTTCCCAATGCGGAAAATCTCTTAAACTTGCATGTATTGGTTTAAATGGTAAGTTTAGCCAGTGTGATATCATAACTGCTGGAGTTAATCCTCCTCGAGCTATTCCTACTACTACTTCGGGTATAAACTTGGATAAGACTAGTTGTCGTATAAGTGTATTGACGTCTAGTGTCATGTCTTTCCAGCTATACCAGATATATTGTGTATCCTTCATGTTAATAATTCCTCTAATTCAGGTAGATAATCGGTTAATTGTTTGTTATATAATTTATCTTGTAATTTATAATTTACTTTAAATTCATCAAAAAATACAGGATCAAAGTTAATAGATAAAAGAGATGATATAAACGCATCTTTTAATTCTTTAAATTCGGTTCCTATCTTATTTACTTTATTGATTGCAACTGCCTTTACATTATCAGGTATTGCATAAACACTTGTCCACTGAGGTTCAGATACGTAATTAGGGGATAATAGATCTAATTTATTTTTGTATGCCCATTCCCAAATATTAGTAATATCTAAAATATTAAAAATTGTTGTTGCTGTTTCTACGTGGATTTCTTCGACATAATCTTTAAACTTGGCTACATTACTATTTACAGTATTCCAATTACCTGGATGTCTTATGTAATTGTATGTATCTCCAATTCCATCAATACTAAGAACAAACCAAGTTTTTTTAAATTTAGATAACTCATTGTATAATTTTTCATTGAATAACGTTCCGTTTGTTGTTAATTGTACAATGCAATCTTTATTAATTTGTTTAAGTACATCAATAAGCTCTGGTATTAATGTAGGTTCTCCGCCAGTAATATTAAGTTCATGTAATCCTCCGCAGGCTTCAATTAAACTGGTTAAAAACTTTTTTTGTTGCCACCAGCGACTTTTTTGAAACGTCATACTTATTTCCGATTGTGGTACTACGTCTTGCCATCCAACTTCTTCAAATGCTTCTTTATTTTCATCTACTATTTGAGCCCACATGCTAGAACTCCACGGACTACACATTCTACATGCTAAATTACATGTAGTGCCAAATCGAATATCTATTTGTTTAACAGGTTCTTTAACATGTGTTCCATTTAATATTAGATTTTTAATTTGTTCTGTTGTATATCCGTGCCATCCTTTATTATTAGCTTTATGAACTGCTAATTGCCTTTTACTTTTAATACTATTTTTTTCTTTCTTTTTACATATATCACACGATTTATGCCACTTTCCGGCAAGCATAGTTGCTCGTACATTTTGTAATTCGTTGCTATTCCAGAAAGATTGGAGGGAGGTATCTTGTACAGATGCGGGGAGGTCTCTTGCTTCACAGCAATGACTTAAAAAACTATTAGTGGCTACGTGAATTGTTGTCCAAGGCCATGGACAAATAGTTGGACTAATATCCTTCAGGTCGGTCATTTTGCACACCCAGTACTGAATCAGCTTCAATTACTCGTGTAACTAATTTTCTTCCGCTGGTTGCGTGTTCTCTAGTCCATCGACCATGTGATACTAACATATAATCACCTGGTTTAATATCATATACTTCAGGACCGATTGCTTGGCATTTAAACCAACGTGGGCGGACTCCGTCTTCTTTCATGTTATCATCTAACAGAATAACACCGGCATGTGTAGTACGATTACCTGTATCAAGAAGCTCGCCTAGTATTTTTCCTCTAAGTGGTTTTATATTCATTTTATGTATGGTGTAGTTACGCAAACTCATTTTGCTTGTTTCTTAGTTGTTTTTGATTTTGCTTTTGTAGGTGGTTCCTCAGAAGCAGGTTCTTTTATTTCATTAACTCGTATACTACCATCAGCAAATTCAATTTCTTGATACATTTTACCATCTTCTCCTCGATACTCATTAAGTATCTGGCCTGTATCCGCTGTTTTTATTTCAGGGTCTCCGAAATTTTCTTTGATATTAACTTCTTCTTCCTGTGGTTTTTCTGTTATTTTTTGTCGTGTTTTAGTAACTTCATTATATGGTTTAATAATTACATCGCCTTTAACAACATCTCCACGAGCATTTACTGGCATGTTACCTATTGCTTTAGTTTCCTGATTAGCATCCATGATCTCCTGCATGTTAATAGTTCTGCCTTTATTTGTTTTTACTTCTCTCATCGTAAGAATTCCTTAATATCTAAATTGTATTTAATACTATTAACCTTGTGAACACCCAACAAGTATAAGCAATAGCTACTTACACTACTACCTCGGCCAATTCCTAATGTAACCTTAGTTTTCTTGCATTTGTCTACAAAATACTTTAAAAATCGTAATAATCCTATTAGATCACGTGCTTTAAATAATTTAAGTTCTTGTATTATTCTTTCACGTTCAGTATCCGTATGAGAACGACATTCTAATAAAAAGTGTTCAATATCGATGTTTTTATATTCATTGGGCATCCACCATTCAGTAGTTCTATATTCGTCTTCAGTTGATGCTTTAAAAATATCATTTCTTCCTTCTACACAAAAGTCCCAAGGTTGTACATCATTTAATAATACCTTAACTGCTTCTTGTTCTGTATAAATTGGATTTAAATTTTTATCTATTCTCATGTACTAATTAGTTCATGTAACTCGTCATCGTCACCGGACTCGCTTTTTTCTCTATCTTCTTTTGCTGTTTTCTCGGCTATTGCCATATCAACAGTATCTAGTGTGATATTAATTTGATTAACAGCACCAGAATACCCACCTCCTGCTTGTTGCAATTTAGTTATAAGAGTACGTCGCATTTCAAGAAGATCTTCGACTGTTTTACCTGATAGATCAAGTAGAGGATTAAACATTTAAAATATTAACTTCATTAAAAAATTAATTTCGTCTTTTTTATTTTCAGCCATCCATGCTGTAAAATGGAATTCACCTCTGTGAGGCCAGTGCTTAATTTGTTTTACTACACCTCTAGGACCTTTCCATTTGCTCTTACCGAGCGTTCTATTTAGTAAACTAACAACCTTATAAAAATGCTCTAAGCGAACTGTACGATCCCGGCTGGGACGAATAGCTATTACCATTGGAATATTGAATGGATTCATTAAATTCCTGCTCTTATTTGCGTATTATGATAATCAATTTCTTTTTGGTAGATAAGTTCTCTCCGATCCGTTAAATTACAAATCTCATCCATTGGTATATCTATAATAGGATACGATCGTTTAACCAATAGTGATACACCGACTCGTCGTTCTCCGTTACCAAAAGGAAAATCTACAATATCATATGTGCCATCATTATATATAGTTCTTAAATCATGCATAAATTCTCTACTTCCATCAATACGTAACGTATCATGAAATACTACAATACCGGTCATACTTAAATTTGGATATATAATACTAAAATCATTTTTAACTCCTTGATACGAATGGCATGCATCTATGAAAGCAAAATCTATACTCGGATGATTTTCATTAATTATAATTTCAAATTCTGGATGTGTTGTATCAATCTTTGTTAATTGGAAATTTGAATAACCTTTACTAGTAAGGTATGTTTCGCATTGTTCTTTACTTGAATATGCTGGAAATTGTGTTTTTAATCCATGTGGACTCCATACATCATATCCGTAAACAGTTCCACCTGTTTGTCTGGCGCCTTCACATAGATGTATTGTTGCATCGGCCTGGGCTACACCTATTTCTAATATTACCTTACATTGGTTTAAGTGTATTAGTCCTCGTAACAGTGGTCCGTAATCAGCCATGTATCCTTTTATATATCACCATCAATTCTGTTTTCACTACGTTCAGCAGAAAAATGTCCTTCAGGAAATCGTGCTTTAAGTTTGTCTGCATTGATTTGTAATACTTCATTTGGATCTACATTTAATGCTGTACAAGCATTTGCCCAATACCATGCTACATCTCCTAATTCTTTTATTAGTCTTGTACGGTTTTCTTCGTCTAATTCTTTGCCTTGGAAAAGTATTTTTTTTACTACTTCAGTAAATTCACCGCCCTCGGACACTAAACCAAATGCGGCAGTAATAAGTCTTGGTATGTTAACATCGCCAAGCATTTCGCTATTTGCTACAGAATGTACTTCGCTTAATCTGTGAGAAAAACTAGCAAAATCTTTTGATTCTTTACTTGTAACAGAATCAACAAATTGCCTATATTCTTCTAATCTCATTGAAGCCATGCAGGTTTATTTTCTTGTAAGGTTGAGTCTTGCTTAATGTTAAAACTAGTCGAGCAACCGCATGTTGATGTTGCTCTTGGGTTTTCAAAACGAGGACCTGGAGCGGACAAATCATTTGTCCAATCTATAAGTAATCCGTCGAGTAACAAATGACTTTTTCTATCTACACATATTTTAACACCTAATGTCTCAAATAGCAAGTCTTTTTTTTCTGGACTATCAAATGTAAGTTTGTATTCGTATCCGGCACACCCGCCTCCGGTTACTTCTATTCGTAGATATTTGTTAACTCCTTCGTGGCCTTCATCGTCGGCCATTCTAATAAAATTTTTACTTGCTTTTTGTGTAAGGTTAATCATCTTCGTCGCCTTCTCCTGGTGCTGGTGAAAAGTGTTCTTTCTTTTCCGGATCACCTTCATATTTTTTTGTGTGATCCCATTCTTCCGCATCGGGTAATGGTCCTTTATTTGTTGTAAGATTAGGCCATTCTCGACTGTACTTAATATTTATATCAAGCCAATATTTACGCTTTTCTTCGGGTGTATCTTTGTGTTTTTCAGGTATAATTGCACCTACTGGACATTCTGGTTTGCATACACCACAATCAATACATTCCTTTTCGTGTATAACAACCATGTTTTCGCCCACATAGAAACAATCTACAGGACACACTTCGATGCAGTCTAAATATTTACATTTAATACATTCGCCAGTTACAATAAATGTCATGTATAATGATCCATTGGTTGAGGTTCATTCCACATATCTAAATGTGCTTGTGCCTCCTCGGTCATCATATGTTGTCCCCATGGCGGATCAAATGTAACATCAACATTGGCTGTTTCAATTTCTTTTACTTCTAGTACGGCAGTTTTAACCCATTGAGGTAATTCTTCTGCAACAGGACAAAACGGACTAGTTAAACTCATTAATACTTTAACATCTGTTTCATTAATATCAAGGTTATAGATTAATCCTAAATCATAAATGTTTACTGGGATCTCAGGATCAAAAACAGTTTTTAACTGTTCAATTATTTTATCCTTTAAGGAGGTCATCTAATTCACCTGATTCATATTGTTCAGTAATAATATCACACCCGCCAATGAATTCTTCATTAATATACAGTTGCGGAATTGTAGGCCATTCGGAAAAATCTTTAATTCCTTGCCTTAATTCAGGATCGGATAATACATCACGTGTTGTATACGAAGCATTTAAACTTTCTAGTATACTACAAACTCTAGCACTAAATCCACATTGTGGAGCCTCCGGCGTGCCTTTCATGTATACTATTACATTATTTTCTTTTATGTCTTGGGCTATTTGTTCTTTTATTTCCATTATTGTTTCTCTATTGTATCAGGATAAGGCCAGGAATGTTTTGCAACTTCAATCTTGGACTCGGCCTCTTTCTTTTTTCTATGTTCTTTTAACGTAGAGATATATTCACTCATTTCATCTAGATCATCATTTGTCAAATAAGGAAAGAAACTATTAATGGCTCTTATCATATTCTGGTGAGAATATAACATTTCTTTCTTATTGATGAATATTTGAATTTTATTTGCCATTAATTGTATACGGTTCCGAAGGTATGTGAACTATAGCCAAATATTTACCAGTAATTAAACCAAGAACAATTGATATTGTTAATAAAAAAAGAATCGTTTTCCAACTTAGATTATCTTTCATGTAAATTATTACCTTCATTTGCAAGTTCCTTCATTTTCCAGACTAAATGGTTTAACCCATTCGCTCTACTAGGACTGAACACCAATCCTAACTGTGTCATTTGTTGTGGATTAAACGTACTTGCTTCTTCAATAGTTATACTGTTAAAGATTTCACAAACCATTCGTGCGAGGCCTTGCGTTATAATTGCATCGGCTCTTGTTTTATATTTATTCTCATGAATAGAGCACCATAATTTACTAGTACACCCTTTAATAAATGTTTTATCTGTACAAAATTCTTCAGGTAAATCATTGCCTTTATCAGACCAATCCATGACATACTCATATCTGTCGAAATTATCTAATGAGTTTATTTCGTCTTTGATTTCTTCAAACGTTGACATACTTCAATTAACCCTTTTTCAAATATTTTTATATCCGACTCATCATTATAAAAACTTACACTAGCCCGAACAAGACCATTTTTATTTATTGAGCTTACATACGGTTCTGCACACAACATACCGCCTCGTACTGCAATGTTTTTCCCTCCTAACAATGTTGCAACATCACCGGCATGATATTCCGTGTCAAATGTAACTATGTTAGCACCCTTTGCAGTAAGTGGTATACCTCCGCCTGCTAATACTGCATGTTTTAATTTGTTTGTTAATGCTGTTTCGTATTCAAATAATGTTTTACGCCCTTGTTCTTCAAGAAATTCACATGCCCGTTGTAATTGTATTGCACCTGCTATGTTTGGTGTACCTGCTTCAAACATTGCCGGACCTTCAATAAATGAATGCGTATGTTTTTTAACTTCTGTTATAATACCACCGCCTACTTGATATGGTTTTAATTGTTTAAAATGTTTTTCTCTTACACATAATGCACCAATACCTGTTGGTCCGTATAACTTGTGCCCGCTAAAACTTACAAAATCAATATGTTCATACTTAAACTTGCTTATGCTTTGTGCCGCATCAATATGCACTAATGCACCATATGCCTTTGTTAATGTTACTATCCGTTTATATGGTTGAATTACGCCATTTATATTACCAATATGTGCAAAACTTAAAATTGTTCTATGATAACACCCTTTTAATCGATCCAATGTTCTTTTCAACTGCATTAAATCAATTTCTCCTTCGTCACTTAAATCTAAATATTCTATATCGCATCCGGTATGTCGCCAAGGTAATAAATTTGCATGGTGTTCCGTCCATGGAACTATTACAACATCTTTTGTAGATAAGTCTAATGCATTAGAAAGTAGGTTAATGCTTTCGGTAGTATTTCTAGTAAAAATTAATTCATTTGCGTTAAATCCAGCAAACTCTGCGACAACCGTTCTTGCTTCTTCGTATGCATTTGATGCTCGTTGTCCTAGTTCATGCGGGCTTCTATGTATATTGGCGTTAAATTTCAAATAGTAATC
>Ga0302132_10000698_pt1 | contig 19171 bp, 10 predicted proteins | sample CB9_321_MG_FD_203113 | JGI IMG/M metagenome (GOLD analysis project Ga0302132, IMG submission 203113) | Marine microbial communities from Western Arctic Ocean, Canada - CB9_32.1 | ecosystem: Environmental > Aquatic > Marine > Oceanic | place: Canada: Western Arctic Ocean | collected 2017-09-19
ATTCGATTCATAACTTGGGTCAAGGGTGAAGTCCTTGATATCTCTTCAAAACAATCGCTGTGATGAAATATCGAAATACCCTCTAGTCCAAACTGATCCGGGATGGGGGTTCTCGACATCGATTCCAAATCGATTATCAGTGCTTCATCTTCAAATTTGGGCGAATCAATCATACCAATCAATCCTGAAATAAACATATCACCCAAAGAATCACGTCGATATTGATGGGTTGGGATTCTGATTAGACCGTCTTCTCCGATAGAAGCATCATTAGGTCCACCGGCTAAAATAAGTCGGTCGCGTGCTCTGGTCAAAGCTACGTAGAGATGACGTCGCCGCTCAGCTCTTTGCTGACCGTCTTCTATCAAACGGGCCAATTCCCAGGTTCCCGAATCAGGTTTTTTTGCTCCCGGCCAGGGGTCGAGTCTTCCCGCTACCAAATCCGGTGTGACCAAAACCTTCTCGCGTGCCATCATTTGAGCATCTGAGCGGCCGATTGCAAATGGATCGAAGAGCACAACAATGGGTGCCTCAAGCCCTTTTGCCGCATGGATTGTCATTATGTTAATTGCATCTGAAACCGCACCCTCATTACCAGTAGGGCCTTCTCGGCGAAGCGAGTGATATCTTTCCAGCCTCTCCATAATCAGGGCTGAATCATTGCCGACCTCATCTCCTATCGAACGTACCATGTGCAGCCACGCTTCGATATCGCGCCGGTCTGAAGTTCGTGAGTGGGCTATTAGCAGGTCTGAATAATCGACGATTGCATCAAGTGCGGTAAAAGGTGTACCGTCGCTACAAAGTTCTCTGCATTGTGTCAATAATGACTTGATGTTTGTAATTTGGATTTGTTCAATCAGATGGGAATACCAATCGCCCTGATCGCTTTTACTCTGAATGAGACCGGTCACCTCTTGGTCATCGAGTCCAACTATTGTACTCCGAGCCAGTGCGAGAATCGAGGCTTTGTCATCTTGATTGGAGAGTGCTCGCAATGCTGCCATCAGTGCGAGAATCGCTGGGCGGTGTAAGAGGGCGCCTTGTCTATCGGCGGCTACTGGCAAACCCCTTTGCTCAAAGGCGGCTATTATTTGTGGAATAGAGGTTCTTGCATGAACCAATATCAAGATATCCTTGGGTCTGATATCCTCCGATTCATCACCAAGGTCCATATGAGATCCAGTAATTTGATCCAGTATTCTTGCAGGGCGATGTCTGATCATCGCCTCGATTCTTCGAACCATAAGGTCGATGATGCGCTCACGTGCAGTCGAACCTGCGTGAAGGAATGGGCTGATGGGGTGCAATGGATTACTTGGCCGCGGCTCATCGCCATCACTCAATGGCAATAGCCAATCAAGCCGTCCGATTTTCTCACTTTTTCGCCCCGGATTCAATCTTTGATGGCGTGCGTGCCATGGGCCAGGGAATAGATGGTGCTGCGGTGAAAACACATCACTGAAAACCCCGTTCATCAGATTTAGTAATCCCGAAAGTGTGCGGTGATTGGTAGCCATCTCAATATGCCCTTCGGCTCTTCGCAATGCAACTTCTTCACTGAGAGCCTTGCCGTCATCGCCTTTTCTGAAACTTATCCAAGTATGGTCAGAACCTTTGCTCGATGAGCGTACACTCGCCTGCACAAATGTCGCAGCATCTCCTTCACCACCATCGTTTGGCCGAGGGTCTCGTCCAGCATCAACACGGCGTAAGCCGTCGAGTCTTGATTCATATTGGAGTTCATGCCGGTTGATGCTGCGTACTGTTTCCACCACGCGTCGCATCACTCTGACCTCTGCTTGACGGAAGCGATAAATCGACTGCTTCATATCGCCAACGATACAAACCGTCGGGTCCCAATCACCTGCAGGTGGTTCGGGCTCACCTGACTCCAAGCGTCTTCGGCCCCAAAGGCGGGCGAGTAAGCGGAGATGCTGAGGATTTGTATCTTGGAATTCATCGATGATAAAAGCGCGATATAAGCGGCGAATATCATGTAAAATGGCGATGCGTCGGTCGAGGTCTGCCATAACCTTGGGGTGGTCTTTAGCATGTTGGCGGGCGAGGTTTAGGTGGTCATCTTGCCATGGCTGGGAGGGGAGATCATCCAAAGCCCAAACTACTTTTCTTGGATACCAGCGACGGCAAATCGTTGGGCATCTGGTCAACAATAAGTCCTCGGCTAATTCATGCATATCATCGTAGTGATGCAAACCTTCTCTGGCCTTCATCCGAGATAGAATTTGTCTGACTCCTTTGTGGAGAATAAAAAGATCCTCCATGGTTCTAATCTCTAATTCAGGTGTGCTACGAGAACCCCCTCTCGGTGCCCTATTTGTCGGCTCAATACCAACGCGTGTGGTAAACACCTCCTGTCCCGGGGTTGGAGTCGGGTCATCTATTACCGGATTCAACAGATGAGAGGCACGGCCTAAACGGCGTATCAAGAGGCCGACCGGAGTCGAAAGCAAATCTCTGATATCTTCTGCACTATTTTTTGCAGCATCACAAATCATATTCTTTACATCGTTATCCAATACTTCGACCTTGCCTTTTGTCATCACTCCTGCTGGCCATGATTTGGATGCTGGTGGACGACCGTGGGCGAGACAACGCGGGTCTGGCTTTATCGAATTATCAGGGGTAGACATAGCTATTGTCGCCAACCAAATCCATTGTAGTTTAGCGATGGAATCATCGGGTAATCCGCGATCCACCAGGTAGCGGATGAATCTATAACGCGTCATTCCACTATCACAATCGGCTTGGGTTACAAAATGGGCCCCGCCTTCTAGCCAAATATCTGACCATTTAGCGACAGTGGCGAATAAGGTCTCGGCAAAACCTGCGAGGGAATCCCTTACTGGTTCGATGAATAAATCGTCGAGCTCAGATGCATCAGCTTCGCCACCGCTGATCCTCCTCCGGACTCTTTGATAAGATTCCTCTACGAATAAAGAACGTTTGAGCATACCCTTGAGAATGGTCGAAGTCGTGCGCTGCCCACCGAGAACTATACTCAAGCGGCCGCGGGCAGCAAGGAATTCTTCGATATCTCCACTAAGTCCGGATTCGATGCCGTCGATAGCGCTCTGTAAACGCCAAGCACTGGCTATCGCTTCATCATGTAATAATGGCAAGCGCTCATCGGCCATCTGCTGACGCGGCGGGTCGTCGCTTAACGAAGCGATCCAAGGAGCGACCAATGATGCGAGGAACGAGTCGATGGTTGCAATCGGTGCATCTTCGATTGCCGAGACCAACATTTCAACATCGGCATCGCTCTTTAGCCGCGGGTCGTGAATACCATCTCTATCATCAGCGCTTACCGGCGCTGAGCGATACCGAGTCAATTCTCTACGAATCCTACCGCGTAACTCTGTTGCCGCTTTGCGGGTGAAGGTGATAGCTACGACTTCAGCGGGCAAGAGACCTTTCCATTTGTCCACAGAGGTCCTCTCACGCTTTGGTGCGGCGAGATTACCAGCTCCTGCTTGTATTTGTCTTGGACCTGGTGGCAATAGACGGGTGGCGCGTTGATCTGTGGCGAGCAGATGCTGAACATATCTGGTAGCCATGACCGTGGTTTTACCGGTTCCCGCGCCAGCGTCAAGAGCGATATGCCGGTCTAGATCGAGACCCAATGCTTGGCTAGGATTTAATTCAACCAAGGCCATCACCTGCCTTGGAACTCGGACATGCATTTGCTACCGGGCAGTGATTACAAGCCGTGGAAGGATTTGGTGGGATATTGCCTGAACGAGCGGAATCCTCGATGCGTAATGCGGTGGTTAAACGCTCTCTCATCCAGGCCCTAAAGGGATTACTGCGAGCTGGTAAATCCTCGTCGGGTAGCCGGTAGTGCAAGTGGGTGTGGTTGGTTTGTTCGCCGATATCATAATCCGTCAAATGGGGGCTGAATTGTGGATCTATTTCCACCCGGTGAATCGTTTCCTTACCGACGGCGGTGATACCGACTCCAATCACCCTATCGCCGGGATTGAAAACCTCCCATGCTCGCGCGTAGAGGGCTAATTGCAAATCGGTGAAAATCGATTTTTTGTGTTTCTCGCCTTTGCCATCATCCCCAGCTCCTTCCATGGTTTTCAAATCTCTAATTATCACTAAGCGCTTGGCTTTGAGTGGACTATCTAATTCGAGATCTAGAGGGATGACTTCGGTCGAATTATCATCCTTGAACCGGTCGAGACCTAAAATCTCGTCAACACGGTCGACGCGCCCTCTAAACGACATGTTACGATTATCTTCAGGCAGTGATAACAACGCTGGTTCAACGCCATCTAAACCGATGCACCACTCGCTGTGAATCGGTGCTACATCGTATAACTCAAGGTCACTATCAAGCATCCTACCCAGTCTGCCCCCCTTTGGGATGTCTATTTCATCATCGAGCCAAAGTCGCCATTGTTCTGGAGTGCTACCTATCATATCCCTGACTCTGTGAAAAGCAATTGCATCGCCACGGCGCATCCATGGCGCTCGCTCGGCTAGCGTTTCCAAAATTGCATCCCAACCCTTATCTTCATTTGGAACCGGCCCCAAATGCATAGGTGTTGGATGCTCACATCCGCCAAGGTGGGTACGGATCAAAGCCTCTTCTGAAAGGTGAATCAAATCGCCTCTAATCGAAGATGCAAGGTCCTCCTCCACGCTATCTCTCACCCCTGCTCCAAGATGATTTGAAAACCAAGCACGACGCGGACAATCCAGCCATTGCTGTAATCTACTCGCCGACCAAATAGGGGGAACGGAGAGTTGCTTTTTTGCCCGCCCGATTCTTGTATCGATTGTTGACTCGCCAAGTGGTTTTACTTGAATCGGGCGCGGATCTATACCTACTCCAATACTGCGTTTGGCCATTTTTCCAAGATGCGGCCACTCAGCCTCATCCCGGCCTACCGCTGGATTGTGGCTATTCGGAAGTAAACGCAAGGGCTTTGCATCGACTAATTCCAAAATCCTTGACTGGGAAAACAAATCGCCTTCTTTAAGCATAACGTCGATTTGAAATCTGCTAGAGACGTCATCGATTATTGCCGCTTCTGCTGCCGCAGCGATATTGCCGATGGCAAATGGTGCCAGTTGAGGGAGACGGTTTTCCGAAGCGGCGATACCAGCACGCTGTTGCTCATCACGCGGCCTTCTCCCTGAGATAATAGTGTGAAAGTCACCATCCTTGGGCTCGATTATGACGCGTCGCAGAGTAAGCCAATTTCCATCGTCTCTGCTGCGCCAAGCCCAAGACCGATTCTCGCCACCTTTTTGCCATCTACCTTCTGGAATCGAAGGCGGGGCTCCTCGTAAAAGTTCCATTTTATCTGTACGCTTCAAGGTGTTAAACCACTCAGCAATCGGCCCAGACAATTCAACCCCCTCTTCTGGAGAAGGGTCAATTATCATTAGGCATTTACTACAATTGAGCAAATGACGTAAATGATGGCGACCTCGACGCATCGCCTCATCGGGTCGAGCAAGCCCGAGACGTATACGTGATTCCTCGTCCATCCAAGGAAGGCCACTATCTCTCATCGACCATGAATCACCGTCTATATCGGTTAGGATTACACAATCCAATTCCACACCATGGACTTGATCGAGAGAAAATATTCGCAGTGAAGAATCGCCACTTCGTAACGGTTCAAGCATGGTTTTACCGGCGAGTGATTCAATCATCGCAATAAATTCACCAGCGCATAATCCTCGTGCGAGTTCTTGAGATTGCTCGATTAGTGTATCTATCGCCTCAGTGATTTCCTCGGCTGTGTTTTCTCCAAGACAACTACGAAGATTGTAAAGCCAGGAATGACCGTCGACTTGCTCTTTGGGTAAAGGCAATTTCTCAGCACTAAAACAACCTATCAACCCCGATAACAACTCCTGATGTTCATCGTCCTCAAACAAAGGCGCAAGCCAACATGCCATACAAGCAAACCACCACTGTGATTCCTCTTGTTGTCGCATTCTAGTTTTCACATCACGATGCGGTCGATAAGAGGATGAGGAAAGTGCACCAAGCCATCTTCGCAATGCCCCCCTGCCGCCAAGCAAATGAAAACCACGGGCTAATTCACTGATTAAATTGAGGTGAAGTCGAGGGCGAAGGGTCGGGTCGGTAGGGTGCTCAACCGCAAAAACCATGTCGAGATCAAGCGGTAATGAAACCTGTCGAGAAAAGCCGCTAACCTTGGCTAAAGACCATGCGTCTTGACCATGTCCTAACTTCATTATCGAAAGCAATCTAGCGATTGCTGCCATATTTAAGACGGGTTCTGTCGGTTTTTCGAGTTGTATCCCCATCTCTTCCAATTGCGGACCTATGCGTCTGATCAAAGAATCCGCAGCACCTGAGACGATGGTGACCTTATCTAAATCGGCGATCAATTCGAGCACAGCATAATCACAATGAGCATTATTCTCGACTTGAATCCGGTGGTATTCACCTTTCCTTTTTTGTCCGATCGGCGATAGCCAATCTGGCCGATATGAAATCCAAATGGGGTGCGAAGGCACCCAGTTAGGTAATTCATCACCCGACCTACAGGGATGAATATCAGCGATGAATTCACCATGATGGCCAAGCCGATATGAACCGGGGTTTACCAATTGATGAATAGGCACTAAGTTTGAGAGTGTCCTGAGTATTGAGAGTTGAATCTCTCTAAGGCCGGGGGGATGGTCGAGCATGATTATTCCATCGCTTTCTGAAAGTGAGAACAGAACACTATCACCAGCGTTTTTGAGGGCGTTGAATAATTCGTATTCCTTCCGGGCAGGGTGGATGCCACCATGCTGTTGCTGCAATCTTCGCAACACATCATCGCATTCTTTTGCCCCTGGGTCTTCATCCCATGACCAAGGGGATTCCAAACCCATTAAACCGGTGTGTAGCTTGAGTAAATGTTCACTCTTACTTCTGCTCCAAGTCACTTGCGGATCTGGGTGAAGCAATGGAAATTCCAAGGCTTTGGCCGCGACACATAATGCTGTGTGTGTTCTCTCGAACAACAGTGCGTCATCGACTAATAATTTGGGTAATCTGAGATCTAAATGTAATTGCGATATCAAACGATTAAGGGTCAGATGATGAGTGGTATCGAGGATCCCACCACCTTGGCCATCGAGTAATGCATCTATCGCCTGCCGTCTTGCTTGCTCACTGCTATGGATGATTAACAAGCGTGACTTTGTCGCGTTTTGTAGTGCAGAAACTAACCATTCCGGCATGGCACGGCCGGGGGGAACCGCCTCCATGCTCAACATGGGATAGTTTGACTCAGGTTGATTCGTCATCACTCTCACCGCCGGCGTTCCGCCTCGCTGTCGGGGGTTATTGAACACTCGCATTTGAACCGAAGAGGGGTGGCTTGAAGGGGGACTATATCCTCGCCGTTCTATGCGAGTCGTTGACAAATTTCTGATTTCGATTTTCCTGCTCTCATTGATTCCAATCGCTGGCGCAGGTGCGCCAAAAACGCTTACTGATATCGGGCCGGTCTTTGGCGGTGCTCATATGGCAGCAAATACTTCGGGCACGGTAACGCTCTCACTCGACGACCTTCCTTCAATCGTCGAAGAACTCACCGCTAGCTGGTGCGAGCCTTGTGTCGATGTCGCCGATGCTCTACATGAAATCGAAGAGGAGGTCGGGATTCAAGTCTATGCCAACCATCGCAATATATCAGAGTCTATGGATCCACTGGGTAATGAAATAGTCGACCAGAGATGGATTGACAGATATTCATTACGTGAACCGCCAGTGGTTGTCTTCAATGGCACAATATTGCAAAGCGGGGGCTTGGCCAATGGGGTAAGTCTGGTAGAGGATTTCACCGCGCATGCGCAAACGCCAATGGACGTTGGAAACGGTGAAACCTCTTTGACTTGGGTAAATAGTAGTGAGACTACGGGAACCATCACTTGGGCGATTAATGGGATTGATGAGGATTTGCTAACTGACGGCACACTCGAGTCGATGATCTGGTTTGTTGAAGACTTCGCGCACTATGAAGATGGAATGAATGGCGAGGAATACTATCCCTATGTGGTGCGAGAAATCATCTATCTAGGCTCGAATAACACCGGTAGTACCGAGGTCACCCTACCTTCGACTTGGGACGATAGTGACCTGCAGATTCACCTTATTCACCAGATAAATAAAACCGTCGTGGTCGAGGATAATTGTTTGGAGATAGGCAATTGCGATGCGCCACCTACTGAAGATGAATCGTTCTTACCCGGATTTTCAGTCTTGATGGCAACCACCGCGATGATGGCTGCAGCAATCAAAGAGCGGCGAAGGCGCTTATGATACGCTGAACATCCTCGTCAGTAATGTGCAGATGGGTGACGATGCGGACCGTATTTGGCCCGGTATCAAATAAATCGATACCTAGTTCGGCAAGTGAGACTGTGAGTTCCGCAGCCGGCATCTTACAATCGACATAGACCATATTGGTCTGAACTGTATTCAAATCAACCGTGAATTTATCCATGTCAGCGATTGCTAGAGCGATTTCTTTGGCACGAACATGATCCTCAGCTAAACGCTCGATATTATTGTCGAGAGCATAGAGAGCAGCAGCGGCAAGTACTCCTGCCTGTCGCATACCGCCACCGAACATCTTGCGCCAGCGATGGGCTTTGGCTATGAACTCCTTTGCGCCAACCAATACCGACCCGACCGGTGCCCCTAAGCCCTTGGAAAAACAAATCGAAATCGAATCATAGTCGCGGCACATCCGTGCGGAGTCGACCCCTTGAGCGATTACTGCATTGAATATACGGGCACCATCGACATGAGCCTTACAACCATTGTCATGAGCGACTGCAGCGATTGCATCGAGTGCAGTCTGCGAATAGCAGGCACCACCACCGAGATTGGCGGTATTCTCGACACAAACCAAAGACCCGTCTGGATAATGACTCTGACTTCCTTCGGCCTTACGAATAGCACTTTGCACTTGTTCAGCATTCATCAGACCCTTGTCACCATCGACTAGTGCTACAGATACCCCTGACATGGCAGCGTATCCTCCTCCCTCGTAACGATAGATGTGAGAGAGTTTGTCAATCACGATTTCATCACCAGGGACCGTATGGGCTCGAATGGCCACAGCATTGGACATAGTACCTGAAGGCACGAACAATCCAGCCTGTTTGCCAAATAGTGCAGCGACCCTATTCTGTAATTCGATTACTGTCGGATCATCACCGAGCACATCATCGCCAACTTCGGCACACTCCATGACTGCCCTCATTGCTGTGGTCGGCTGCGTTACCGTATCGCTACGGACGTCTATTCGCCCTGAGGGGTGCTCGCGCATATGGCCGCCACGTAGCAGCGTACTCAAAGCATCTCTGGAAGGTATTGTCTTGATAGACAGGCGTTTAAGCACTTAACTAATACAGAGACAAATCAGCATCGACGAAGAAGGTCAGAAATCGGGTTTACCCGTGTTCTCAAAGCAGTTTGAGAGTCCCAGTAATGGGATCGAGATCATCATCTATTGCTGGACCGATTGCCACCACTGTCAATGACCCAGCTGGAATTTGAGTTCGGCCAGCATCCCTGATGCTAATAGCCTGTATTCCAACGTCTTTCGCCTGTTGTTGTAATGATAGCAACTGCTCGTCATCGATTCCTTTGAGGCATATTTTTGCTTGACCGCTCGATAACCACGCATCCATGCAGGCCGGGTTTTTACTAGCACAAGCAAGGGCTGCCTTTACTGCGCCATGGCCAACCTGGGCTGCAATTTTCCCTTTCTTCATCTTTAGAGAATTATTGACAACGATTGCCAAACGGTATCTTCCTGCTGGAACCGTGCCGGTAATCGCCGGTGCGGTCAAGCGGTGAATGAAAGAGCGTAAACCCATTAACTCACCACTTCGATGTCAGACTAAATTCTCAAAAATCGACCTTTTTCCCAGGTCTATAACTTATCAAGCCGAGGGCAATGAGGGCAAAAGGATTGAATTGCAAAACACTCACAACTAGTCCTTCAACCGGACTATTTTGAGAACTAGCTTGCCCTTCTGGAGGTGGACCGGGGTCGCATCCATCTGGAGGCGGGCCAATTCCAGGGCCCCAAGTCTCTCCATGGCCAGCACACGGGTCATCCCCATTGCCGTTACCACCGTTACTAGATTGATCGGCTTCACCATGATAACAAATCAGGAAATACGGGAAACCCATGTCCCCAGCGCCATTTTGCATTGTCGAATGATAATGGTAGATATCTTGAGAGAAATCAGGTGTAGGCCCATAATGTCCATTGCAAACATCGAGGTCGCCCAATCCCTCTGTATACTTGTAATCATCAATTCCATTGTATCCTGTTTCACCATCTTTTAGTTCATATGAACTCTTCATTTCAACAATATTCATGTCAGCATCATAGCCCCAGAAACCGTATATTGGATAGCCATCATATGCAACGCCTATCACCTTTGAATGATTACCATCATAGGTATTTGGTGCGACAGCTTGCGGAGTTGACATGTCGTAGTCATTTTTGATATCCTCGCCTTCATCTGCATGCCAATGCATACAATTGGAATCAGCGTGGTAATGATAAGTTCCTCCCATCGCATTGTGTCCGTGACAAATCCCCAAGTCAATGGGCTGACGGTCCTCTTCAAATGCCCCATGTTCTGCAGCTACTGCATCGCCGCCAGGTCCATCTTCAGGGCCATAGATTGGCACTCCATTGATCGCTACTGCAATTGCGCCCCTGTCTGCTGCGCATTCATATTTTCCATCAGCCTCAGGACAGGAATCACTATTGTGTCCTCCAGTGGTATCATTAGTCGGATTACGTGGAATCGACCAAACATAGTTTTGCTCAGCAGTGCAATCGTTACCTTGAGTGCAAGCATTCATAGATTCAAAATCGTGATTTGGAATACCATTAGTTGTGATGATTACATGAGTTTCATTGAGTGTGATTGATACTTCACATTGATGATTATCATCTCCGCTAGTATCTAAGTCATCAACCATCGGCCTATCTTCACTTGTTTGACACTGGAAGAAATCCAGCCAGAATTGAGCCAAGTCTTTGGCATCATATCCCAATTCAACAACACTCAAGGTCACACTGGCGGTATCCGAACCTGCTGAATTATTTGCATAAACAGTAAATGTGGTTTCTTCAATAACTTCTGAAGGAGTTCCACTGATTTTACCTGAATCGAAATTTATTCCAGTTGGTAGAGACGGTGAAATCTCCCATGTTTCAACATGCCCTCCTTCACTCATGAAAGTAATATCTGTCATTACAGAATCTTTAGTAAGTATCTGTGAAACTGTAGCTGGACTAATTGATGGAACTGTAATTACGGCTTCTAATTGTATAGTATCGTTACAGGAATATTCCCCATCATCGGCATAAAATTCGATTGTGTAATTCCCAATTAAATTTGGAGTAAATTCAGCACTAATGTTGGAAGGATTAACAATTGACGCAGTTGAGTCTTCGGGACTTTCCGTAATCTGCCATGATAGATTATGTAGAGTATCTCCATCTGGGTCTGCGGAGTTACTGGCATCCAGGTATACTATTTCATCAACATCTGAGATTAAATCTGGCCCTGCATCGCAGTTAGGTGGCGAATTAACACCCGTTTCATCATCGTTATCGTCGTTTTCATCATCGGTGTTGTCTTCAGTATTATTTTCATTTCCAGAACTATTGTCGTCACCAGTATCGTCTTCAACTGCCGAAATTACGATTGTCAAATTATCAGACCAGGTGTTTTCAGGTAAATTATGAGCCCTGAATGTAATCGTGATATCTTCACTTCGATTTTCCACATCGATATCAAACGACCAAGAGCCATCTAAATCAGTAGCTAGATTGTCACCGCTAGAAATGCCTTCTGCAGAGACCATAGTCCAAACAATTCTAACTTCCATGGGGTGGTCATGAATCACATTTCCAGCAACAAACTGATCATTTCCGAGAGTCATTAGTAAGGCTTCCAATTCAGGTGCAGGATGGAGATGTTTGCTGTGGTCTATCACTTCCTCGACCTCAGTGTTAGGAACTTCCTCGTCCCCTAAACATCCAGAAAGGGGTGCAAGCATGAATAGTAAAGCAAGTATCGCGGTTGATATTTTATCCATATGCCTCGGTCGGTTGCAATAACATATAATTGAAATCCTAAAATGCTCTCGTTTGAGCCATTAGATTAGACCGCTTTCATTCGACAAAAGGAGTTACTAGTCGACGAAATCCGGTGCAGTCAAGTAGCGAATGAAAGAGCGCGAAACTATCAACTCACCAATTTCAGATGTTTGACTAAGTCATCGATACTGGATTTTGGTGCCGGCCCGATACCAAGGACGGTCATAGTGCCCGGGGGGATTTCGGTATGGCCAGCGTCTTCGATTATCATCGCTATCATCCCCGCTTTTTTTGCCTCTTCTTTCAATTGCAAGAGTTGCTTCACATCCTCGCATTCAAGCACGATTTTTCTCGCCCCCCCCTTACTCCAACGCTCGACTAATCTAGCTTTGCGAGACCTTGCACGCAACGCACATTTGACTGCAGCATGAGCACACTGGGCTGCTAATTTCCCTTTGGACAACTTTAGATCACGTCTAGTGATCAAGACCATGCTAGGTGAATCATCCAAGGACGACATCTGTCTCACCGGCCGCAAGTGGAGATTCTGTAAGCGAAGTATCCACGCTGATAAGGTCGCTAAGTGCAGGCGCTAACCATAGTGCAAAAGCCATGGTAGCGAAGATATGTAGGAGATCAAAGGTAAGTCCATTGGCTAGGTAGAACATGAAATCGGTGAAAGTTGTACCTGAATCTATAATCGAAAGACTAACCCACCAATCAAAGAGTAGTGAGGTTACTACCGAGAGATAGAGTAGATTTTTTATATTCAATACACCTTCTGAATTCAGGAATTTTGCGCCAGCAGCTGCTACCATAGCCCAACCACTGGCTTGGAATAAAGTCCACCAGCCATCGGAGATGACCATATTGGAAAGAAGTGTGACCACGATAGCAAATGCAATTCCGCGGCGCAAACCCAACCTAGCGCCGGCGACCAAACAGGCCATCGTCACTGGTTGAACATTGGGTAATGGTTCCATAGCTACACGCAGTGCGGCGGTGAAAAGAACGATTGAAGATAATAGCAAAACCTCTCGACGAGGGTTGTGTGATGGCTTGGTCAGCAATAGAAATGCGGCGATTATCAACACGACGTGAATAGCGAGCATCCAACCGGATTCTAGCACTGGACCATGGGTTCCTGAAGCGAGGACCATGACCGCCCCATGCAGCGCATGATATTGAGTTTTATCAGGCTGGAAACCAACGAATAACCGAATCCGAGCTAACCTGGGCCTCGCTAATCCCTAACAATCCTCGTTCACCATCGATTCTGAATTCCCAGCCAGCCCCTTCATAGCCATCGATTGATTTGACCCAATCACCGCTATCAAAAGCCTCTTTTTCGATAGTAAATCCCAATCTAAAAGCCGCATCATCGGTCATCTCTTCAACCGTTTTATGGCCGGCCAGTCCCCCGAACGCAACCTCGCCTTCTGGTAATTCAAATACCACGACTTGACTACCCTTCCATTGTTCGGGCCAAGAATCATCCCAATCTCCTTCCGGCTCCACCTGTTCGCTGAGAAAATCCGACCACGCCGTTGAAATCATCGTGATATTGAAGGCCATAAAAATAACTACTCCTGGCAATAAAGTCTTGAGTACTCGCTCGTGCAAATGGAAGATAAAATTCGGAGTTGATGCTAGAACTGAAATCAATAATATTAGGGTAGTAATGATAAATATGTAATCCAATTCCTCGTCGGAGTGAGAGATAACCGGAGGATTTTGCTGGTTATTGTAGAACATGAGAATGCCCTTGTCGTTACCCAGAGCATAGGAACCATCACTGCCAAAACCGGGTGCTGCAGTTGTATAATCATCATGTGAACTTTGCTGAAGTAGCCAATCATCGGTTGCGGTGAATACCCCCCACCCTCCTTCTGGGTTGTTTTGAGGAGCCCATACCTTCCATTGCCCTTCGTCGAATGCCTGGATAGCGATTTCACCATTTGAATGGAAAGGTATAATTCCGATATTCTCGCACTCCAAAACGCAATCAAGGAATATAAAATCCTCACTGGTCGCTAGGTAAACTTGGTTATTGTAAATCACCGGCATCGCTGGAGAAGGTCCGGCTGTTAGGAATAATTCACCAGCGATGAAGATCTCACTTGCATCTGTCGTCTGTATATGTATCAAAATACCCGAATTAGTCAATATTGGTGCGTGTCGGATTTTGCCGTTGCCAATCGATTCTGATATCACTGTGCCATTGCGATAGACGGTATTGAGAACCCCTTCCTCGTTGCCGAGAAGATAGGCATCACTGCTAACTGTTACACCATTGCGCCATCCGAGTTGATCCAGTTCAACCCGTTGTTGTAATGCGCCATCTGCAAGGCAGTAGGTCGACAATCCCTGCCGGGTCGGAACCACGACTAAATCGCCATCGATGGCCAAAGAACCGGTGATTCCCCAGGTGATAACCTCGGTTTGAGCCGACCATTGTTCTAACCCAGTTGTAATATTGAGTGCCTGAATCTTACCATCTGCCCAAGCGACTATCACCATATCCGCCCAAGTGCCACCACAGCCCTGACCTTGTTCTACCAAGAGAAGAGGGGAGAGGTCGTGATGCAGTGAATGTGCGTTTTCAATCTGCCAAACTAACTCGCCTGAATAATCGAAAGCGAATACATGGGGGCTACCTACACCATCCCAAGTTCCCGAGGTGCGGACGATAACCAAATCTTCGGTTACAAGCGGTGCGGTTGAAATATATCCATTTTCAAGATCTATTTGCCAGGTTTCAGTTACTGAAGAATGAGCAGAGGCGAGGCTGGCAAAACAAAGAACAGCCATTATTAGCGCTACTCGGCGCATCAAGAATACCTCTCGATCGCTGCTTTGAGTAAAGCACTGACCTCTCTGCCATCAGCAGCACCACCACATTCTCCCATCACCACACCCATCAAAGGACCGATGGCTCCTAAGCCACGTTCTTTGATAAAATCAAGGCGTTCTACAACCACTTTTTCGATGATTTCTTGCAGATCGCTAGCATCTGCTGGCACGAGGCCGAGTTGTTCAGATATCGCTTGGATTTCACTCATCGAGGGAACTTCTCCTTCCAGTGCTTTCAATAATTTTCCAACCCCTTCTCGAGTTACATGGCCCTCTTCCATCGCTGCTATCACCAATGCCATCAATCCGATATCGGCATTGTGTTCTAGCAGAGTACTAGCCCAAGCTTTGTGGGGAAGGTCATTAGCGTGAGCGAAGAAATGGTCATCGAGTTCTCGGGCTAATAATTGAGTGGCTTGGTCGGAAGATAATTCGCTGTCATTCAAGCGATTAAGGCGTTGTTCTTGGCTTGGTGGCAAGCTGCTGGCGACTTTCTGCCAATGAGCAATGTCAAGAGGAAGGGGTGAAATATCAGTCTCAGGATACATACGAGCCCCACCAGGTAGAGGGCGCATCGGGGTAGTGGTTCCATCTTCAGGTGCGCCTTTGCGGACAACGACTTGACGAACCTCTTGCGGAATTCTCTCAAAGGCGATTCTCGCCCGCATGCAAACCCCTTCCAAGGCGAGTTCTGCTTGCCAATCAGGAGCGAGACAGAGCACAAATGCATCGGTTCCTTTTAGCGCGTTTCTAACCAAATCAACCTCTGCCTGGGTGATACCATAGGCCGGCAATTCGTCGGAATGGAATATTCCAGCAACGCCGGCGGTCTTTGCCGCTCCAGCTAATTCTCGGCCAAGTCGCGGCAGTTGGGCGCCGTCATTATCTAACTCCTTACAACCGATATGCCCTGAAAATCCAGATAGAGGTAATGCTAGCATAACCTTGTTATCAGCCAATCCTTCAACCACCATTTTAGAAGTGGAATTTGAAAAACAAGCGCTTACATCGGCGGTGGAATATGGCAACAAATCACTGACTTGAGCACTGATGTCCTCATCTACTTGTCGTCTGTCCGTCGATAATAGCGGTAAGGAAAATTGTGTGCGTAATCGGTTTGTCAATCGGAAGAAATGCAATTGTCGAGCCATCTCAAGGCGGATGATTTTTGGAATCCACGAAAGGTCTTGACAACCTTTGATTTCAACTCTATCACCACACATAATCGAGACATTGAGGTCCTGTCTAATACTACCCAATCCCCTTCTTACTCTACGCGTGTCCCTTAGTACCCGGCCGAGGGCAAGTGCGGTTTGCTGAGCGTGATCTGGAGTGGTGATATCCGGAGCGGTGGCAATTTCAATCAAGGGAATCCCAAGGCGGTCTAAATTCCAAGTTACCACCTCTCCTTGCGAACTTTGTTGAGCATCTAATTTGCGGGCACTATCCTCTTCAAGACAGAGTACATCGATGCCAACATCGCCGCACTCGGTCTTTAGGACCCCATCGGTCGCCACCAAAGTAGTACGTTGGAACCCGCTGGTATTCGAACCATCGACCACGGTTTTTCGCATCGCTTGTAATAGCATTACAGGCTTACAATCCATCATTGCAGAAACGGTAAGAGCGATATCTACCGCATTCTCATCATGAGGCAATGGTGGTTGTTCATCTAGTTCTATCAGCCCTGAATTTGGTGATTGGCAATAGATGAAACTGCGATTTCTCTTGGCCTCAAAACGAGCGGCGACATCGACTATACCGCCTTCACCCGAGGTTGCTCGTAATCTACGCGGGATTTTTTGCCAAGTATCAGGCAAGGAATCGATTGTAACATCATACAATTCACCCAATTGTCGCGAATGGAGTTTTCCGGTAGCTAATTGCTGGTGAACCTCTATTCCACACATAAAACCAAGCGATTCGGGATCAAGGCTAGCGGGATCGCTGACATCACCATCTACGCCCGCCATATTGGAAGGGGAGGTATAAGTCATTGATGAGGGCGCCGCTTGTCAAGTCAAATTGAGGGAGTCATAAGAGGGTCTAAACATCCTGCCGGCGGTAACATGCCCATCTATGATATCCTCGGCCAGTCCTCGATTGATATCACTACGTTCGGCTTCGTTGAGAACGATGGTCAAATCGACATTGTCACCCATCTCACGGCACATACGCTCGACTATCTCAAGAATAATCCGCTCCCGGTTTCGAGCAGTACCTTTTTTCCCAGTGACATTCGTAGTCTCATCGTAATTTTCGCCCATCAAATCGAGACGCCAATTTTTAGTCAATCGAATCGCCCGCTCGGCGTCTTGGAGGTTTGCTTCCCCGGATAATCTGATACGGGCGCTAGCCTCAGCCAATCTTGCCAGTGCTTCCAATGCTCTAGCAGTGATTGCAATCGAATCTTTGAACTCACCGCCATCCCTCCTAGTTCCGACATAATAATCGACCAATGCCGCTCTTGCTTCAGCGTTGAGGTCAGGGTGGATTTTGCGTTTACAATGGGCGATATATTTGCGAATCATATTCTTTTCAATCAGTAGGTCGCCATATTCATCTTCACTAAGATTGGGGGTATCACTGGTATGAGATGGATCAGATGCACTACCTTCCTCAATCAATAATTCGCTAATGCCAACTACGCGTTTATCGACGATATGGTTGGCTATCAGCGAATCCTGTTCGGTATTGGGTGCATCGGTCAGTAACCAAATGATGTCAAATCTAGATAAGAGGGGTTGGCCTAAATTCACTTGGCTGGTAAATGGGGTTTCAGAAACCGACTCAAAGCGCCCATTCTTTGGATTAGCCGCCGCGAGAATCGCACATCTGGTGCGCAGAGTTGCGCTGATTCCAGCTTTGGATATCGAAATCCGCTGTTGTTCCATCGCTTCGTGCATCGAAGATCTATCGCCTTCATTCATTTTATCGAATTCGTCGATCGCCGCCAATCCAAGGTCGGCGAGAGCAAGCGCTCCGGCTTCCAAAGTCCAGCGTCCATCAGCAGTAGCATCTTGAACCGCGGCAGCGGTAAGACCCGCTGCTGTGGCCGACATACCTGATGTAAATCGACCGCGAGGGGAAATAGTCGACATATAGGATAGTAGTTGGGATTTAGCTACCCCGGGGTCACCCATTAAGAGAATATGAATGTCACCGCGAGTTCTAGTGCCATCTGAATTCCATCGCGCAACACCACCAAATAATTGCAACATTAAGGATTCTTTCACCTGCTTCATTCCGAAAATAGAGGGGGCAATAGACCTAGTAAGGATCTGGTAAACGTCATCATTTGCTGCAAGTTCTTTGATAAATTGCTCCTCTTGGTCCGAAATTACAATCTCCTCAAGCGGAATATTTTGCCTCTCAATGCTGAAAATACGTAAAAATATATCAAAAATCGGTGTATCTTTACCTCCTTTGCGTTGAGAGCGGACAAATAATACACCGTTCACAGTCACCCTATCTCCTGGATTGAGAATTCCAGCCAAATCATGTTCGGCAATGCCTAACAATCTCTGCGGTTGGACACCGCCACTCAGGCCTTCTGGCAATTCTTGCACCTCGATAAATTGATTATTTATCAGTTCTGAATCCTTGCTGAGCAACTCGAATCTGGTTTCTCTTTTCTTTCTACCACAACCGCCATCGGCTAACATACACTCGATTGGTTCGATTAATTCCTGTTCATTGGGTTGTTCTAGCGTTAGGTGATGGCCACAAGAAATGCAAGCGAATACCGCCCGGTATATCCTTGGCCTTACACCCGATATTTTGGTGACGATGCCTTCGATTCCTATCATTAAACCGATATCGTCTGCCCGGAGTTGACGGACTGTTCGATGTCTATCCGCAGGTAGGTCTATTACGCGAATGAATGGATTCATTCCCTTTGAACCGCCTTCGATCAATAGGTCGCGCAATACGCGATTAGCTGCACTGAGATGCCCATCGGGTTTATCGATAATAGAGCTGGCAAATTCAGGATTGAATGCTTCGATAACCCGATAACTGACCAACAAACTCTGGTTGTCAGGCCAGGTGACTTGAAGGTCGTGAATCTCATCGGAGAACTGTTCGGTGAGGAAAGAGCGCCAACGTGCGGGAAGATCGAATTCCAATGTCATGATATTCCCTCGGGCTTTAACTTGCTACGCCTC
>Ga0302132_10000699_pt1 | contig 19170 bp, 19 predicted proteins | sample CB9_321_MG_FD_203113 | JGI IMG/M metagenome (GOLD analysis project Ga0302132, IMG submission 203113) | Marine microbial communities from Western Arctic Ocean, Canada - CB9_32.1 | ecosystem: Environmental > Aquatic > Marine > Oceanic | place: Canada: Western Arctic Ocean | collected 2017-09-19
GGTTGTTTTTATTATCCCATTTTCATCCCCTTTTATCCCTTTTATCCCTTTTATCCCTTCTACCATCCTTTTATGTTTTTCAGTCTTAAAATGCCTTATTAAGTGGCATTTTTGTGAGCTTTTAAAGTCACATGATTTACATTCAAATGTTCTATCCCTTTTACAGTCTCCCGGATGTTGCGTAAATGTTGCTAAACGTTGCGGATTCGTTGCCATTACATATAAATGTCCATTTTTTTTATGTTCTTTTCTCTCATATTTTCACGGAAATTTGCCCTTACCATAAAGTCCCTACATGATTTTTCAACAATTTTTAACTTTTGTGACTGGTCAGTCACAAATCGTATATTTTTTAAAACGAGATTTTAAGTTTACATTTGCAAAAATGGACATTTGAAATGTCCAATTTTGATTTTTGCCCTATTAAAATCGAAAAATATGCAAAGTGCGAATTTAGACCGGAAATATATATTTAAATAGATACTAAAGAGAATGCGACTATGTATGGTATATGAAGTTGTTAAAAACTTATACAATTCCCCCAAATAAAAACCCATTATATAATGTTCGTGTTTTTCGATGTTTAAAAACAAAGAAAGCGGCGAAAATCATGAAAGAAATAAGAGAAATAAAAAAGTCAGAAGGTGGACTATGGGATAAATACCCCGGAAAAAGAGAAAGCATGATTTTAAAAGAATGGGAGGGGGGAGAACAGAATGGTAGAATAAAAAAATTTTATGGAGGTCTATATAAAAAACATTTCCAAGATTTAATAGAATATGACATGAAAACAATGATAAAAAAATATTATTTCCCGAATCTTCTATCGATAGATATGGCAGATTTATTTATTTCAAGATACAAGATAGATTCAAACGGAGGAGATAATACAGATGTACAATCAATGTCTCAACCAGCATTAGGTCTGCATAGAGATTCGACATTTCTTTCTTTTGTTCTCCAATTAAATGATGCGTCTGAATATGACGGAGGGGGAACATATTATAAGAGTGTGCCAGAATGTAATCCGGCTCCAGGCAAATATTGTGGTGTAAAATTAAGACCAGGACAAATTATATTTCATTCGGGAAAGTTATTGCATTCTGGACTAAAAGTTACACGGGGTGAACGATACATAGTTGCGGGATTTATCAAATTACAAACGGATGATATTGCACCGCCCATTCGAATGACTACTATATTGCATCATGCGAATACTAATGTAATAATGGACGACCCACTTCATAATGAATGTGATGAAACGATTGACGATGCCTTATTTATGGATTGTATTTATAATACGACTTGGTCAATGGAAAAATTTGAAAAATTAATTGTTCAAGTAAATAAACGCTATGATCTGTTTTATGCGAATCTCCCATGTCATAATCCAGTAGGCGCTGGCGAAGTCTTAGGTTCAGTAATGGATATTGATCTAATGGATAGAGAAAGAGCATTTTTTATGGAAGCTTGTAAAAATAAAGTAGGTGACTGGGTAAAAGAAAAAGAGTTTATTTTAACTCAAGAAAAACTTTTATCAGAAGAGCAATGTAAATTTTTGGTAAAATATTTTGACGACCATATGTTTTTACAGGATATTCATCCTTTTAGAAATATTAAATGCGTTTTTGTAGATCAAGTTCCAGATGATTTTCGATCAGAAAAGATAGATAAGTGTATAGACTCAGTGATGAACGCCGTGAAGGGTTTATTAGAATCTTATAAAGAATACGGCATGCAATTTAAAATGTGTCCAAATATAACCATAGAACGAACATATCCTGGAATCCCGACAGTTGGATTTAATACAATGCATGGTACAATTGATAGTGAATGGATTCGGGTAAGAAATATGCATTGTGATCCCGCTACTTTTCAAAATACAACCATGGCATGGTGTATTCAAGTTTATTTAAATGATGAAGGAGGGAGTGAAAAAGTTTTCAAGAATTATGATGTAATAGTAAAGCCAGGTGTGGGAAAAGCAGTGTGTCATCCATATAATTTTCAACATATAAATTACGATAAACCTTGCCCAAAAAACCAATATTTATTGTCACTCAATGTTTTTATCGAAAAATTTATTTTTAATAGACAAAACCATAATCATAGTGGGCAAGCACCTGGTCCGGGATCAGTTCACCCGACCCATCAAAGTAAATGTCCACAGGATGGTGTTGGCGGTTTTGCGGATGGTCCGGATGGGGGGATGCGAATGAGATTAGAGCAAGGCAATGGACCAAGGTGTCAAGAAGAAATGTCGTTAGATCCTAGAAATAGAAAAATTGGACCGGAGGGAACCGAACGCCCATTTAATCCGCATCAACCAAGAGGACCGCCGGGTCAAGGAATGCGGCATCAACCAAGAGGACCGCCGGGTCAAGGAATGCGGCATCAACCAAGAGGACCGCCTGGTCAAGGAATGCGGCATCAACCAAGAGGACCACCTGGTCAAGGAATGCCGCATCAACCAAGAGGACCACCGGGTCAAGGAATGCCGTAGCAGCTGTGGTAGGAAACATGTCCGAACAAATTCGTTCTCGGAAGAGAAAGATGCGAAGAAGTGGAATGATGGGTGGGGACCAATTTCTTATTGGATTAAAAAATAAATTGAATTAAGTAAAACTATTATTAAATTCAATTAACGGCCCACATGTTCTCCATCATGTTGCCAAAACCATCGCCGCTGCCAGCCCCACCTGGGGGGGCGCCACCACCGCCGCCGCCACCACCGCCGCCACCCTCGCTTCCCGAAGATTCGCCGCCAGAAGATTCGCCGCCAGAAGATTCGCCGTCGGATTCACCCCCAGAAGATTCTTTGGACGAATCGCTGTCGGATTCGCCTCCAGAAGATTCGCTATCGGATTCGCCCCCAGAAGATTCACCCGAAGATGAATCGCCCATTCCGGGTAATTCGGCTATCGCTTTTCTTAACGGGTTCCATATATCAGGGAGGAAAATTTTGGAGAAAAAACGTACAACTAGCAAAAAAACTAATAAAATTCCTAAAATAGAAAATAAATTATTTGTGAAATTAGGACATTTGCAAACAATGTTAGGCGCCATGTATATATTAAACCATAGAAAAATAAAATTATAGCATTTCTTTTTACTAAACAATTCATCTTTTGTATAATTTTTTATGACGAATTAATTGATTAACATTCCAGCAAATTTTATGGCGACATAATGGACATCTTCGCCATCTTTTTCGAATTAATGTAATAATGCATTTAATATGAAAAAGATGTGCGCACTCAAGACTTAATGCTTCTTCTCTTTTAATTGGTTCATCGCATATAACGCAATACATATTATATAATAATATTAAACACTTTAATAAGTTCTGGTTTAGATATAGATTTTGGGCCAACAGTATTATTAAAAGTAAAAGATTTTGGATTATAATTATATAAAATATTTAGTTTGTTTTGTTCAGTATCAAATTTAATAAAATAATGACTTTGTTCACTTTTATTATTGAAAATTGTAGATATTGTCCCCGCATAAACACCAACCCTTCTAAAAGAAATGTCGGGATTATCATTTTTTTTTACAAATTGAAAATTATTTGGATTTTGTCGAATAGGGGTGGGGCGATTATAATCGCGTTTAATCCAAATTTGGAAAACGCACGGGACATCGTGCTCTTTATTATTAATAAGAAAAGATTTGGCAGGTAAATCAGTTTGAAATATAAGATGAAAATTTAATGGAAATGTAGCAATATTACTTTGTTTTTTAAAACTTTTGGGTAATATGAATGATATGGAATTTGCGAATTTAGCAGATTTTTTGATAAATTTTTTAGCAAGCGAAGATTGTCTCCCAAAAGGTGGATTGCCAAGGATATGAATATTCGTTTTGTCTAATAAAGTGTGATCACAAGTCAAAAAATCAATACACAAAATATCATTGTGTTTTGGCTCTATATCAAAAAATTTACATTGATTGGTTATTTTTTTGATACCAGGTATGAAAGCACCGTTGCCGGCACTTGGTTCAATAATTAAATCATATTTGTCTAGTTTAATATGTTTTTTAAAATCAGCGATACATTGATCCGCAACTTTTATTTTAGTGTAAAATTTTTCACGTAAATCGCGTTTTAATCCCGTGTTAGGCATTATATAATATAAATAAGTTATATTTATGTATTTTTTGTAATGGCTTTAAGAAAATAATTCATATTGATGAATAAACTAAGACCTATAAAAAAATAAGTTAAACCAATAATAGCAATAATCTTTTTCTTCAAGGCTTTTTGTTCGCGCTTTCGGTGCGGCTCCACGCGCAGTATCCGGGGAGACTTTGGGATCCGCGGTAGAAATTTATGTATAAGAACATGTAAAGCTGTTTCGTTGTCCCGCCTTATTTTGGTTGAAACCACGACTCGTCCTTCCGGCAGTCGTTGGTATAATGAAACAGTATCCATTTTTTGCATAATAGAATTAATGTTTTTTTTTTAAGTTATTATAGTACATGTTGGGAATACTTTTGACAGAAAGTGTAGAAGTTATATATTCGTTGGCAAAAATAACATTTGATGCGGGAAGAGGTATTTACTATTGGTATTATGATGAAGAAACGCCAGAAAGAAAAGAGATCCATAAATTAGAAGAAAGAATTGCGGAATTAGAAAAAGTTGTTGATCTTTAGAATTTTTTAAGAGTGCGTCTGCGACGTCTTCGGCGACGTTTCCTAGTTCCACCGCCAAGCGCATCAAGACGTCTCTGCAAGTCTTCACCCTGTTTATCCTTTTTCTCCTCGTTATCTTGTTCGCGTCGCGCCCATTCAGCCTGTTGAGGGGACATAGACTCATTTTTCGCTATATTTGTCATATATTCCGCCCCCTTCCACTCTCCAGCCTTTGGATCGTTTTCGGTAAACGGGGGATCATCTTCGCTCGGCCAAACGGGATCCATTTTACGAACTGCGGGGGGGCGAGAAAGGGGCAACCCAAATTCATCTCTTGCATAAAGGGGTATTTGATAAGTCTTTTGATTTGAAATAAAATTATAATAAAAAACCTTTTCATGTTCGCTATCATAACGAGCGACCCAACCATGAGGCAGTTCTTTCTGAATTTCTAAAAGATCATTCCAGATTTTTTGTTGTGTAGGATGAAGCGTATGAATCATTTCATTCGCTCGATCCCAAGCTGGTTGGTAAGAATTGCGAAAAGACGCAGCGGACTGTTCTTTAGATTTGGCGTAAGAATCTAATGTTGGAAACATGAATTTGCCACTTTTGTTTTTTTTAAGAGCGCCGTCTGGTTCGAGAAATGAACGTATGGCGTTATCTAAATTTACACCTGGATTCTGGTGCAATATTTGATAAAAAAAACGCGCCGTTAATTCAAGAATAGCTTTGTTACCTTCTTCTTTGTCTTTTTCAGCTTTAATATCGCGAGGTCCGGGGATATCTATTCCACCCGGACCACCGATTTTTGTGAGCATTGAGTGAAGTAAAAGCGCCTCAACTCCATAAGGATCATCTTTTGGTGGGTGATCTGACCCGGGGGGCAATTCTTGAAGATAAATATGTTCTCCTGATTTTTTTGGGATATCGGTGTGAATTGACGCGTAGGGGGGTAAACGTCCTTTTGGTTTTGCTTTATTACCACTACCATCTTTATTTCCACTAGCACCAACACGAGTAAGTTTTTTTCCACACGAAGGTTTAGGTGGCGCCAAGATTGCCAATAATTCTTGCTTATTTTTTTGACATTGTTCTTTTAAACGATTCGCGAGAGAACAGTTTTCTTTACAAACTTCTAATACGAGAGAAATAGTCAAAGGTATTTTGTTTGTATCATCTTTGTCAGCAGAATTAGATTTGCCAAATATGTTATCGCCGTCCTCAAACGGATCTCTTATGTCTTTTAATAATTCTGTTTCAAATGATTTAAAATATAATTTAGTTAATTCCTTTTCAAAATCTTTACTCATTTTATGTTTAATAATTTTTGCTTTTTTTTCCTCATCTTCGTCGGGCATTAATTCATATTTTTGGTGTTTAATGCGCTCAACATGCTCAGGTTTGGGTTGTGGGTGTATTTTTGCCATAGCATTTTCTCTTGCGAGTCTCAATCTTTTATCCAAAGCATCCTCCTCATCATCTGCGCCACCACCTTGTGTATGAGCGCGGCGAAAAGCTGGCGGCGGCGGCGGGGCAACAGCGTCGATGTTATCAGCGGCTCGTTTTGGAAGGATCGCAGCCATTTTGCCGCGGATCTCTTGTCTTCTTGCTATATGGGGGGGTGGTCCTGCGGCTGGGCGTGGTAATCCGGTATGTATATCAAAAAGTTCGGCTCGTGCTGCGGGATGAGGTTTTCCGGGTTCTGGTTTAGCTTTTCCTTTTGGTTTTCCTTTTGGTTTTCCTTTTGGCTTACCTTTTGGTTTAGGTTTTGGCGGCGGTTTCAAAGCAAGCTGTTTTGCTTCTTTAAACAATGGTTCATACGCAGCTGTATAATCTTTTACCCCGAATCCTTTCATTTCTGCGAATTTTTGTAAAGTTTGTGTAGTACCTTCAAACTTCAATATTATTTCATTAAGAGAAATAGAAGGGTTTTCAAGAACCCAATCTTCAATAATACTAACAATCTGAGATCGAACGACTGGATTATGCCAATCCGATTTGATCAATGTTTCGCGTTTAACTTGATTTCCCCATTTATAGGGGTGAATATTACATTTCCGCCGCCAATTGGGGGGAAAGTTTGGTAATTTTGCGATTTCAATTTCTTGTTTTCTAATAATGAATTTTTTTTCATCATTTTCTTCTCTTAGATTTTCGATTATATTATTAATTTTTTTGCGCCGTTGTTCAAGAGTCATGGGTTTAGGTTTCGCTTTAGCCTCAGGTTTAGCTTTGGGTTTACCTTTGGGCTTAGGTTTTTCTTTAACAGGTTCTTTTTTTCTAAATTTTTCATTAATTGTTTTAATTTTTTCATCAACATCATCCAATTGTTTATAATAATCATCAACACTAATAAGTCCTGTTTTATATTCACCTACAAGTATGTCTATTTTTATTATTTTAGATATTAACTTATCTTGTTCTTTAAGACTTTTGATAAATATTTGTCTCCATTTAACTTGATTTCTCATTCGATGTTTAACCTTGACTAATTCTGCTTTGAAGATAAGTTCAATATTATTTAATTCGTGTTGAGCTCTATAATATAAATGTGTTGAACGCCCCTTCTTTTTTTTGTTGAGTTTTGCGATTGTCTTTTTAGTTGATTCACGCCTTTTATTAAAAATCAAATAACTGTCTTGAAACTGTGAATCGAAGCATGATAATACGTGATAATAAAGATATTTAAAAGTAGGAAATTTATTTGTTTGTTTAGCTTTTGTTTGGAATTTTTTAAAATATGTGATAGCTTCTTTTGCTTCTTCCTTTTTAGTTCCGTTTTCATCAATAGAAGAAAGTATTTTATAATTCTTTTCATTATATTGAATAATTTGTTCAACAATACGGTGTCTATATTTTTCTTGAGCTCGCGTTTTAAAATCTCCGTCATGATACATTTCATTTAATTTTAAAATTCTATCATCAATCACAGCGAGAGCATCAAAATACTGGATACCTTTATCTTGTGCCCAAGGTGCGTCGATAATTTTTTTAATTGCGAGCCATTTTTTTTTAGCAGCATCAGCTTGATTTGAATCACTTTTAGATGTGCAGATATGCCATTGAAAACCCTTTTTTTCATAAAGTTCACAATCAATGCCATCATCTTTATTTTCAGGTGGTTCATTTAATTTCCAAGTAAATCCACAAATTAATATTTTTTCATGCTCGGGTGGTGGTTTAGGTTTGGCTTTTCCTTTAGGTTTGGCTTTTCCTTTAGGTTTAGGTTTAGGTTTAGGTTTAGCTTTTTTTTCAAATGTATATTTTCGAGTAACTTTAGTATCTTTTTTAAATATTGTATTAAGTCTCTCATCAATTATTTTGAATATTGTGTTGACTTGACTATCAAATAATCGGAAAGGTTCTTTTTTACATTTAGCAATAAATTTAAATAATTCTGTAATTTCGGCAGATTTATATTCGGGTGGTTTTTTTTTGTCTTCTTTATTAAATTTAAGAATTATGTGTCTAAAATGTTCGTGAGGATCGGGATCATCGGGAAATTGTAATATAAGTTTATTTTTCCATTTTTCGTCTTTCAAGAAATCGAGAGCTAAAGTTTTTTCCCAATAAGTTATTTTTTTAACGATCGGTTCTTTAATAATTAGATTAATTTTTGGAGGTTTAGGTTTAGGTTTAGGTTTAGGCTTAGGTTTCGGTTTAGGTTTCGGTTTCGGTTTCGGTTTAGGCTTAGGTTTCGGTTTAGGTTTAGGCTTAGGTTTAGGTTTTTCTTTGGATTTAGGTTTAGGTTTTTCTTTGGAGTTTTCTTTTGGTTCATTTGCGCCACCTTTTTTAGGTTCAGAGTTTTGTGCGCTTGGTTTAGCTTCTGGCTTAGGCTTGGCTTTAGGTTTAGGTTCTTCAATCATAGATTTTTTAAAATATTCACCGTCTGGATTGAGTTTCGTATGTTTTTTATTTGATGGGGTTATAAAGATTTTAAGCTCGTAAACCATATTATTATATATAGTTTTGATAATAAACTAAATATAATTTATCGACGGAAGCGTTCTTGTTGTTTAGCAGTTCTTAATGTTATAACGGCATTATTAATTTCTTGTTGGGATATCATTTTATTAATATCTAGGACAGTTTTTTCATCACGCCATGTTTGGGGGATAATACACATTTTACAATTTTCATTAAATAAATAAGCCGTAAAAACATGAACAAATACAGTTAAAATGATAGATATTTTGATATCTCTAGTGGCAGACCATAACATAGCGAATATAAGTATGTATCTAAATTTTTCAGATTTAAAGAAATTTTGTTGAGATTTGCTGAGTTCAATGGTGTTATATTTCGATCCAATATTCAAAAGAACAATCATTAATCCCGCAAAATATTTATTGGTATTGAGCCAATTGCATCCTTCTTGTAGAGTTTCAAGCATAATAATAAATGGTTAGAAAAAAATTAAAAGGGACGAAATACTCGTCCATAAAGTTCGCCGCCATGTGGGCAAGTTGCTGCGACTTTTCCTCGTTCAGCATTTTCTTTGAGTCCTCTATCTAAAGTCATAATGCCGGTTTGTGTAGTAAATCCCTCCATTTCTTCACCACCTTGAGGTGTACCTCGTTTTTTAGCCATTTTATCACTTGATAACAATAAACCAGTTGGTCCACCAGGTCCCGGGCGTGTTTCTGCTTGTGTGCCGGCATTGATGGGATCGGGGGTGACTGGGTTAGGTTGAGGATTTGGTGCAACCCCATCAGGCTGAGCAGCGCCCCGTCCATCACCATTGCCTTTTTTGTCTCCTTTATCGCGGGACTTAGAATCCTTGGACTTTTCACCTTTTTGTGCTTCTTTAGTATTATTAATAAGAAGAATCATAATAAATGCTCCAAGCATACCAGCATTAATTCCAATTTTTTCAGTGATTGCTAAAATTCCCACTAAAAGAAGTAATCTTCCTAAAACGGATTTAGAGAAAGAAGACAATAATGGTGGGCGCACATACATTATAACAACTAATAGAATTATTAAGGCGATCTCAACATGCCGTTTTTTCATTTATATATAGAGGAGAAATATATATATATTTCAGTAATATTAATAAATACTTTTTCTTGTATTTTTATAAGAATGGCATCGTTACCTTTACAATTTTCGGAAATTGATATGGCTGGGCCCTCAAAAAAGAATAAAAGAAATCGCACATATAAAAATAAAAAGGATCTTGGATCAAGGGTTAAGTCGTTTTTGACCGCAATGGAGGGGGGGGATGAAGGTGGATTAGAAGATTTTCAACCGGGTAGATCTGATCCAAATTTGGCAGGAACGGGACAAAGGGGTAAGGTTGGGCAAGTAGATATGGCGAATGAATTAAAGAAAGTAAGAATGGCGAATAGTGGTAGAACTTTACCCCCAACAGAAGATGTTGCTGTAGATAATGCAGCACAATTAAGTACAAATATGGACGCAACTTCATATTATAAGCAATATGTTCCCTATTACACAAATTTAGGTAATCAACATTCAGTATCGGGTGGTCAGAAAGATGAATTGCTAGAAAAATTGAATTATATGATTCATCTTTTAGAAGAGAATCAAGATGAGAAAACTTCAAATGTTACGGAAGAATTAATTTTATATTTATTTTTAGGAGTATTTGTGATATTTACAGTAGATAGTTTTGCACGCGCCGGAAAATATACTCGTTAATTTATAATAAATATTTTATCAGATAATTGCGGTCTGTAAGCGAAGTTATAGAAATAATATGCGGTTGGGCATTTGATGGTTGGTGTGTATCTTTCAAAAATATTTTGAATAATAAAATTATTATCGGAAATATTTTCAATAAGAATAAATTTAAATTTATAGAATTGTTGTATTTTGAACAAAGAAAGATGAAAATAATATGAAAATATAACATGATTTAATTTTTCTTTATCAAAAAATGAAGCGAAACAATCAACACTATTACCGACAATATTTTCTTTTTTATAAAAGGTAAATGGATTTCTAAAAAAATAACAAGCGACAGGTTCGTCTTTATGAAGTATTATATAAATAAAAATTAATTTTTGTTTAATAAGATATTGAATATGTGAAAATGCTGGGTAAATGGTGCATGTAAAATATTTTTTAATTTTTTCCATGAGGTGATAAAATAAATGGAAATTTTGGGAAGTAATAATAAGATGTGGATATTGAACCATTGGTTTGATACCATATTTCCAATATTTTGTATCAAACCCATAAGTATAATATGTTGTAAGGGGGACAATTGAAGTGAGACTAGTTTCCCGTTTAAATAAGAAAATCAGATTTTTGCTATTATTTCTAACACGAGAACAATGGGTATATATAACTTTAGGCGCGATGCCCTTTTTTCTATAATTTTTATTAACACATAAATAATCAACATAATTGATAAATATATCTTGATTTGATAAATGACAATTTAATATACGACTAGTCATAACAGAAACTAATTTTTTAGAAATGATACTTTGTTGGTTGGATATATCAAATAAGGGGTTTTTTTTATAAAAAAGGGATATGAAAGATGGCTGAGAATGATTAATCAAATATGATAATACAGCATTTTTGTTAGGAGAATAATGTACATCCTTATCTCTAAGATAATATGTATGAATTAAATTGAAAACCGAATTTTTCTGATATTTTGTCAATAAATCAAATTTAGTCGTGATAACGGTTCTATCAAAGAATTTTTCTCCCTTGGGTGGTATATGTTCGATAATTCCGGGTGGGAATAACCAATACCATAAATTATGATAATGAAATACGGGTTGTCTAGACCAAAATTTATATTTTATTTTAAAATATAAGATGAAAAAACAATAAGTTAGAATAATTGCTAATATTATATATTGTATCATTACTTTGATAATGATAGAATAAAAGTTTTCCTTTCAAACTAAAGTGGTTTATACATGATATATATATATTGATATTCATATTGACATGTTCGCATATCAATTTTACCTTTTAATATGAATCCAGTTTGTTTTGCTAAAGAGAGAACATAATTTTGTGTTTCCATGAAAAGTGTGTGTTGGTTATGTCTAACTTTTCGAGATTTGTTATCCTTAAAATATTCATCAAAAAACGCAGAACTTTTATCTTTATGTAAATTGAAATTGCCTTTATATTCGAAATTATTAAATTTAACAATTGTATTAGTTATTCTTTTTTTAGCGTATTTTTGGGGCGATACAATATGGAGAGGATTTCCGGCCTCTAATATGGGATCAAATTTATCTCGATTAACTAAATGTAATGCGAAATATCCCCCCGGGACGAGCCAGCTATAACAATTTTGAAAGAATCTGATTTTATCTTGAATGTAATAAATTGTGAAATATAAGCAAGTGATATGTGTAAATGATTGTGCTTTAAAAGTTAGAGCGTTAAGGGCATCTCCCTGTTTAAAATCGCAATCATTATATTTATATTTTGCTGCACTAATCATTGCTCTAGATTTATCAAGCCCAGTCGCGTTTTCGGCCATTTGATTGAAAATATTAACATGATGACCCAATCCAGATCCAATATCTAACAAGAGAGAGTGTTTATTTATTTTTGTAGTTCGTTTTATTTCTTTAGTTTCAAAAATATTTTTTACTTTATTTTTCATTAGCTGATCATAAATAGGAACATAAAAATCATCAAATAGATCTTTATTTTTTTTCAAAGTATACCTTTTTCTTTGAGCAAATCCTTCTCTTATTGGTTGTTGTTTTTTGAAAACAACAATAAGTAAAAGAAATAATCCCAAACATATTAAAGTCTTTTCCCATTTTGTATATTTCTTCCGAAACATTTCTATATATGTATTATTAGTATTTTTTTTGTGTGAATTGTAATTATAATGTGTGAAATAAATGATATTCGAGTTTCGAAAGATTTTAATAAAATTACATTTTCAAATTTTAAAAAGGCAGATGCTAAAAAGGAATTTTTAAAAAGAATGTATGATAGCAAAATAGAAGCATCGTGTTATTGGTGTGCGGAATTTGTTTGCGCGGGACATTTTATTGAAATATGGGAAATTTTGTTTGAATTTTTAAGCAGATATGTTCATTTAGGTAACCCTAAATTGCCAGTATATATTCAAATGCGTTATGACATTTTTAAACAGATTGTTGGTAATGGTTATGTTGGGAATGAATTGCGTCTGAGAAATAACGAAAAAATACGAAAATTATTTGCGGAGATTGTATGTGTTTTATGTCTATCTCGCAAAAAACATGGTTTAAATGTTGTAAAAATTGGTAAAGAGGAATTTAATATAACTAATTTAACAAGTAAGTTAAAAGCAAAACAAATTAGTTATGCTGAAGTTGTTTTTCGAAAGGAAGATCCCAAGGAACTATTTATTGCGATAAATGAATTATCATACCATTTATCACCCGATTCAAAAAATGTTCTATTGGGCTGTTATTGGGTGGAATGGATAATTGAATTTAGTTCAATATGTAGTAAAGAAAAAAAGATATGTGTTGCTGAAAGAAGAGGTAATATTCCAGTGGCAGGAAAATTTCAAACAGATATAATATGGATTGTATGGGATTTATTATTACATTACAGTAAAAAAAAAAATAATCTTTGTCGAACAATAATAGATAATTTATTACAATTATTCTGCGTTCGTTTTGGAATATCAACAAAAAAAAAGAGACGTTATATTTTGTATTTTGCGATTTCATTAATAACCGAAAATGTTGATTTTAATATTAAAGTATTTGAAAATGTGAAAGCAATAGAGAATGTTAAAGAAAAAATTAATGTGGTTTATAAACAGATAAAGAAAAATGAAAAAGCACCAAAAACAAATTATTTATTTAATAATGGTATAGCAGATAAAAATAAAAATTTAGAAAAAACTATAAAAAAATTAGATAAAATGAATGAGATTATGAATATTATACATCGAAATTAGTATAAATATAATACACTATGATCGTATAAATGTCTCTGCCAGTCGAACCTCTTTTCATCCCACTCGATTTACACGCCGAATTGGGCAATCCGACCCCCCCCTTACCCCTACTTCAAATCCACGAAGAAATGTGCTGTATTTGTCATGAATTATTAACTAATGGCCAACAAAATTATAAACTTTCGGGATGTAATCATATTTTTCACACAGACTGCATTGCGGCGTGGTGGATTGCGCCAAGAGACCGAAGCAATGAGCCTGGGAATTGCCCTTTATGTAGAGGAGTTCCTTTGCGAGGAATCTGGAAGAAATTTACTGTTGCCGGTCGCGTAACTCAATTGAGAAAACTGATAAAAAAAGATAACGTACCAAAAGTAGTTAAAAAAGCTATAGAAAAATTGCAGAATGCCGAAGCGAAATGTAAGAAAGAGCGGAAAGAATGGGCAGAGTTCGCGAAAAGAGATGATGTTAAAATAATGCGGAAAAAACTAACAAAAATGCGAAGTGATAGATGGAAATGGCGACAACGCATTCGTCAATATAAATTAGAATTGGCAGCCTTTGATCCAATGGCATTTATAGATTTATATAATTAAAGATTTTGTATTATAATTATATATGAAAAATAATTTGTCTGTAACTATACCTCTTATAAAGAAAACAAAAACGCCAATATCAAGCCCCGGATTTCTTAAATGGATGGCAAAGAAGCGAAATAAAAAAAAACAAGAAAAAAAAATTCTTAAAAGATTTTTTGAAATAAAAAATTTGATAGTAAAAAGAAATGTATTCAAAAAATTATATGTATTTGGAAAAATGAGACAAGCCAAAAGAGGGCGTGGTTGGAAAAAAGTTACAAAAAATTTTTGGGATACAAAGGGCAAAGAGCCGCCGTTTGTAATTAAAAAATGGTTTTTTGAAAACGCGAATTTATGAGTATAGATCCTCCTGCTCGTAGTCCGCACCCGGACCGTTTGGCGTCGCACATTCCTGGACAATCGAACTGCTCCGCGCCGCCGCCGCGTCCGGACGAACCGCAGGCGCCGCCGGCGCGGTCGCCCGCGGTTCGCGAATACTATTAGTAAAACCGTATCTTTGTTCATATCCTCTTGTTCGAATGAGATTAGTAACATGGCGCTCTTGATACCAGAGATCGGAATTCTTCTCTAGGAGCTGCGTTTCATTCAAACAAAGTTCTAGAGCTGGGCGAGGATTTATATTCAGAACCATATGAATAGTTCCACCCGCCGGAATCAAATAATGAAATAGCGTACGATGATTCATAATTTGTTTTGAACCGAAAATAAGACGACATTGGTGTTCTTGGATACCAATTATTTCATGAATGGCTTTTTTGATGTCTAGAACAGTTGTATAATGGGCGACCGGTATTTGCGTTCGACCGCCGGTGAGTGAAACAACTGTAATTTCTCCTGTATTATACAAAGTTTCGAAAACCCAATTTTTAAATTGTCCACAAAAGATGATTTTCTTATATTTCAGGTTTTCAATCTTAAGTTTATTTATTTGTTTTTGAAGTTGTTCATTGTTTGTTTCGAGTTCACAAAGGCGCTTTGTCATTGGGAGGTTTAGGAATTCCATTGTATTGCTTTATCCTTCACCCTGAAATCAAAATCAATTTTCTTTTAGGTGAAACCAATCTGGGTTTTCTACGGTGACCACGGCGTTTTTTGCGCGTTCTTCGACGTTTTTTGCGCGTTCTTCGGCGTTTTCTTCGTTTTCGTCTTGTTTTACGTTTTCGGCGACCGCCATCACGAGGCCATAGCGCTGGTGGTCCATGCTCTACCGCCATGGCATTCTCGTGTCCCCCCATCGCTCTACGGCCGAAGCGGGCGCGGACGCGAAGGAGCGGCTCGATCACGGGCAAGCCGGCAGCCCGATTTCTTTCTACAATCGCGGCGTATTCATCAATTGTAGATTGGGCGATCGCTGTTAATCTTGGGAAATACTGCTTATATATATTCTGATAAGCTGGCGAATCTATAATGGCATTAGGAACATAGCGCATTCCAGGAATGATGGGATCTCCCCGATTATCGAGAGCACCTTCTTCACCCACTATTCTCAAATGTCTCCGAAAAATAAGTTTTAATAAATCTGTATAATATTTATAATCCCGTTCCATACCAGGTTTGATTGTGCCGCCCCAATCCGCGTCCATGTGCTGCGTTGGATCTAAACAGCCGAACGCGTATTGTTTAATTATAAAATGTATACCGCCAGTTTTCCCAAAATCCATCACCCCCCACCTTGGATTCGCGTGGTGATCGCCCGGGTGAAAATAATTATCATAATAGTGGTCGTCCCATCTTGCTATCATAAAACTGGATACCGGGAGGGCGGCACCGAGCACCAGTTCGTCGACCAGCGCGGCGGTTTGCATCGTCTGCTGATAAGTTGGCAAATTCCTCCTCGCCCTCTCGTAGTCATTGAAGGCGGCTGGCATGAATTTTGTGTGCATTCCATAATCAAGCAATGTTCTAATTATCGCAAGTGGTATTTTCTTTTTTACGACCATTACCATTAAATCTCCGCCGGGCATTTCCCAACCAATTTGTGCGTTTACAGCATCCAAGGCTCTGCGAATGCGAATTTGTGCTTGCGCGCGCGCCATTTCACGTTCCGGGCGCAGAGCGCGAAAAGCTTCTAGGGCAGCTATAAATTCGAGACGGGCTACACGCGGTGGGGCGCCGGGCGGAATAAGTTGTCCATATGGTCCTATCGGAATGTTGTTTTCGTTGAGCACGTCTGGCGCGAAGATGCCATCAGCAAGATTGCTCTCATCCCAACCATTACGATATCCGTCGCGTTGTGCATTTATACGCCATTCCCGCCGTCGCTGGCTCGTCGCCGCCGAGTTGTCGGCTTGGAAGTTGTCCAAATCATAACGAGAAGGCCAAGGAGCCCACTTATCTGCGATACAATTACCCTCTAAATTTTCCCATATTTTCATATTGACACCAACCTCATGCTCTAGCAAATTTGGCGGGGAAAAATTGGGAGGAGCGGCAATTCGTGCGCCTCCTTTTATAAGTGAAATTGCTCTTTGTATCCTGTCGTTAGTCCATTCGCCATTTTCGTTAAATAAAATATCGACTAAATGTTGAAACTTTTCCCAAACTTGGTCCCGCCGCTCCGTAATGGGGGGTGATAAACCTGTTGAACGTGCGGCTGTCCAACGAGTATCAGGGTAGGGGATACCTGGTAAGCTGAAGGTACCATTATTTTTCCTGTGTCTGCGTTTTGTTACTAGAAGGCGGAACCCACTGTTGGTGGGCCACCCACGCCGCTCGTGCAAATCGAGGAGGACGGCTAAACGTGTCTGTCTTATGTTATTCATTCTTTTTTCCATTTAAGATATATATAGTATATAAAAAAATCATATATCAAAGTAACTTAAAAGAAATTTGATGTTTATTATAAAATGCCCCTCTCTATGCAAACCCTTTTTGCTATGGAAGACCGCGTCCTGAAAATGCGCGGACTTTATTTTATGTGGACTTGTTGTTATGTTGCTTCTCTTTCTGCGTTGGGAACGGATACAACGAATGGACCAAGTCGTGATTTTCTTTTAGTTACATCAGTTTTTAGTACACTATATGGCGCTTTGATGAGCCATAATACAATTCATGGCAACGGCAAGCCCTCTTCAATGCTTCTAGTAGCGGGACCTGTTCATCAATTTACTTTTTGGCTTCTGTTAGCGTATTTCCGAGGCGATGTCTATGGAAAGCAACCAGCTGGCGCGATGAATGCTGTTAATACAGCGATGGTGGCTTTTTTTAATTTGGATTTACTAGTTAAAACGTGGGTATTGGCAGTTAGTCCAAAAAAGTATCTTGATTATTTGCGAGGCGAGGTGCCCACGGTAAACGCATAGTTGTGTAAGGTTGTTTTAGAATTTTAATGCTCCATATAAGACCCATTAAATATACAGGACCCATTGCGAATAAATGTTTATTCGTTTTTCGATTTATCAAATATTGTATAATACCACTTGTAAAAATCGGAATCCGAATTGATGTAAATAAAAATTTCTGTAATGTTCTAAAAAAATTAATTAAATCTGTATTAGAATTTGATCTATGTAATAAATAATACAAGGGATAATTCGATAAATTAGATAATTCACCCCAAAACATTATTTCTCTAATAGGAACTTTTGTAGAATCACAAGAAAGAATATAAATGGCAGATAAATGATGATACATATATGCCAATTTCATTATATTTAATTTTTTTGAAAAAAACATTTGTATAAAATCATGAAAAAAATAGGCTATTGATAACCATCTTAAATTATAAATATCATTTGTTCCACTAAAATACAAAGAAGACAATGCGTGAATACCTGAAATAATATTTTCAGATTGTTTTTTGGAAAATTGTTTTTTCAAAAATCGATTGCCCAGATTAAAAAGAGCCAATGTTTTTATAAAATTAGGAATATTCAATTCTCCTATCATTTTGGGATCCATAATAAAAAAATAAATATTTTTTTAAATATTTTTTTATTAAATACTTTGTCGGCATTTGGGGCATTTTACAAGTGCTTTCTTTGCTTCAAAAGACATCGCATAACAATGCCAACAAACAGCATGCGAACATTTTGTGAATCTTTTCATATAAGATGGTGGGTGCTCATCCAAACAAATCGGACATTCCAATATTTGTTTTTTCCCACAAGCACAACACGGTTTATCTGGTTCGCCCATACAAGTTTCACATGCGCCACAGCAATCATGGTGAATACATTTTTTCGATGGCGCATCTCGAAAACATATTGAACATAAATCACTTTGTTTAAAAACACCACGATATTTCTCAAATATCCGTTGGCGCTTTTCTTTTGTTATTTCATTAAATAATTCCCGGGTGATTGCTTTATGGCGATTTTCGTTTTCAGCGAGTTGCTTGGCGATTGTTTCACAATTTGAGATTGTTAATGCGCAATTTTTTTCTATTGTTTCAATTTTCATTTGTACTTGTCTATTTGTTTTTTCTTCGATGGTTAGTAAAATTATCTTAATATTCTCTCCAATTATCCATTTTGAGGTTTCATGGTTAAAAGACCACCAGCGCTGGATAAGGAAGATATCGGGAACTGGAAGCCAATCGCTTCGAAACCACCCCCACGCCTTCCTATTATTCATATTTTCTTCAGTACCAATCCACCATTGATACTCAACTATGGGATTAGGGTTCCCCGGCATCGCTCGATTTCGTATAGCAGAATACAACCAATGTCCGCGGTTGCTGTGGTAAACGGATGTACGTTCATCCGGTGCTCGCTTTGAAGGATCCTCTTTCCATATGTTATTAATAATATTTCCTGAAGTTGTAGTAGCGCCGGCACCCGATATTTCAATATCCCCATTTTCTTGTGCTATATCCAATTTTGTTAAGAGATTATGTACATTTTTACTGATTGTAATTCGATGCTTTTTAAATTTTGCTTGACTTAATTTAGTAAGGGCTTGATATTGCCACCTTCCGTTAAGCTGAATACAAATGTGGGGATCCCCTCGCAGCATTTTTATCTCGCCTGCTTTTTGACTAGTCATTCTTACTTCCATTTAGATCTTTATTTTTAA
>Ga0302132_10000701_pt1 | contig 19130 bp, 18 predicted proteins | sample CB9_321_MG_FD_203113 | JGI IMG/M metagenome (GOLD analysis project Ga0302132, IMG submission 203113) | Marine microbial communities from Western Arctic Ocean, Canada - CB9_32.1 | ecosystem: Environmental > Aquatic > Marine > Oceanic | place: Canada: Western Arctic Ocean | collected 2017-09-19
GACCGGCGAGCACAGTCATATTCCAGTTGAGCTGAAAACGCCTTATCCCGGCGGAGGCAAACTGCCCGAGCCCTATAAATGTATGCAAGATCCCTATGTCACTTTGACTGCAGCTGCGGCGGTTACCACAACTCTGAAACTAGGCACCGGTATTGCACTGCTGTTAGAGCGAGATGTGTTTTCCCAGGCTAAAACTATTTCTACACTAGATAGGTTTTCTAGTGGTCGTTTGATAATTGGCACCGGTGTGGGCTGGAACGAAGAAGGATTTAGCAATATTTCTTCACTGCCTTGGAATAAACGTTACGGCATTTTGCGCGAGACTGTCGGTGCCCTGCGCAACCTTTGGACTGATGATGAAGCGGAATTCCACGGTGACTATATCGACTTTGATCCGGTCTGGTGCAACCCAAAACCGGCACAGACCGGCGGGCCGCCAATTGTATTTGGTGCCATGGGGCCGCTTGGCTTAAAGCACACGGCAGAGTGGGCGGATGGTTGGATGCCGGTTGATTTGATGCTGGGCGATAATATTGCCGGTGGCATTGAGAAATTTCGCGACAGGGTCAAGGCGGCTGGTCGTCAGCCTGAAGATGTGGAAATTACGCTACAAACGCTGATTACTCCAGATCTTGATACGTTTAAAAAATACCGAGATATGGGCATTGAGCGTGTGGTTATCGGTGTCGAAATGGATGGCTGGGATCGACCTGAAAGAATCAGGCCGATGATCGACAAGTTTGCGGAATTTATTCCCGAGATTAAATAATTCATAGATGTATCCCGTCAACACCTATGGAACAGATATAGCACTGGTTTAAAGGGTTCCCAGCGGTACGTTACTCCGGATAAAGACTCTTTTTCGATGTTTATTGTGAGTTAACCTTAGACTTGATATTGCCTGATTAGACTCAGCTTCTCTTCACTGCTGATGAACCGCTCCAACACGGGTATCTGAAAAAGTTCTAGCTTCGACTCCTGATCTTGCTTTGACGTTTCTACTGCTACTCAAGAAGCCTCTAAGCGCCAGCGGAAGATTAACATTCCCCGCTCAGTTCATCGTGTTGAAGTAACTCACGATCGTCCCAGAAAGTATATTTGACTTTAAAAAAGAGTCACTTAATCAAAAACAACCCTCTGTTAAAAGCAATACTAGAATTTGTATGTAAATACTACTCTGAACGATCTGGGTTTTTGCGATCTAGCTCCATTTTTTGGTGCTGTACGTTGGCTAATCGTCCATCACCAGGTCAGCCAATAACCACAAACAACAAACAACTTGGTAGCGTTTAACCACTAATCGTCATTCCGCTCCACTCTTTCATAAAACAAGCAGGCAACCGATCTGATTCGATACTCAGACTTTCGATCGAAAAGCCCTGTTATAATTCCTATCCTCCATGAAATCGGACGAGCGCAGTTCGGGCGGATTTCCATTGCGAATTCGGATTCCGAAGCCTACGCCTACCTGGATGCTGCGGTCGATGCCGGCTGGCGCGCCGTGGCAGAACAAACCACATAAATGTACCGTTAACAAAATAAAGAAAAGGATCTAAATCATGCGAAAAATCTTGAGCGGCTTTGTCATTGTATTGATGTCGTTTTCTGCACTGGCTGAACACCATGGTGCCAAGAATGCTGATCTCTACGCTGCGATCAAAGCATTTGACGATGCCTATACAAATAACGACGTCGAAAAGTACTTCAGCTTATATGCCGACGACGCGACGGTGTATTTTGGTGACAGCGCCAGAGTGGATATGGCCGCTTACCACGAAATGTGGACCGGGCTCATGGCAGCTGGAGGCGGCGTTGAGTTGAACGAAATGTCGGATCTTCAGGTGCAAGTCATGCCCGGTGGTGATGTTGCTGTTGCGACGTCCTTCATCGATAACCGCACACGTTCGCAAGATGGAACAACTTCTACGTCGAGGGCGTTCGAGACTGACGTTTGGCAAAAGATCGATGGTGAATGGAAGATCATAAGTCTGCACTACAGCGGAATTTCAGCGGAAGAGTGACGCGGGGTCGCAAGCTACCGCTCCACTCTTTCATAAAACAAGCAGGCAATCGTTCTGTTTCGATACTCAGACTTTCGATCGAAAAGCCCTGTTATAATTCCTATCCTCGTTGGCGTTTGCTTTTCGTGGGTGGTGCTAGGCGGTCTGGCCTATACCTCGGGCGTCATTTTCTACATAGCTGATAAACTAAATCGACTCAAACACGCACACGGAATGTGGCATTTTTTCGTCTTGATAGGCGCCATTGCACATTTCGTCGCGATCATTGGATTCGTGCGCTAACAATAACCAACGCCTTTGAGGCCAACTATTGAACAATTTTGATTCCAGCAACCCTGACTCTAAGAAAGCGGGCTTTAAAAACCTGGAGCTGCATGCCGAGCTGCTATCTAACCTGGACGACCTCGGCTTTCACTCCATGACCCCAATCCAGGCATTATCGTTGCCTAAAATACTTGACGGCCAGGACGTGATTGCACAAGCGAAGACGGGTTCAGGAAAAACCGCTGCCTTCGGCCTGGGAATACTGAACAAACTCGATGTGAAAAAGTTCAGGGTCCAATGCCTAATATTGTGCCCAACGCGAGAACTAGCTGATCAGGTCGCAAAAGAAATTAGAACGCTTGGTCGAAAGATTCACAACATCAAAATACTGACATTGTGTGGTGGCGTCGCATTTGGACCCCAGAAAGGTTCTCTGGAACACGGCGCGCATATTGTCGTTGGAACGCCAGGCAGAACCGAAGAACACCTTAGAAAACAAAACCTCTCGTTGGAAAATTTGGACACCTTCGTTCTCGATGAAGCGGACAGAATGTTAGATATGGGTTTCGGGGAGTCGATCGCCGAGATCATTCGGTATCTGCCCGCCAAAAGACAGAACATGTTGTTTAGCGCGACCTACCCCCATAACATTGACGAACTCGCTGCAAAAGTTATGGTCAACCCACGACGACTTGAAGCGCCCGATCAGCATGACGCAAACACCATCCAACAGCTTCTGTGCCAAATCACCGACAAATCAAAGCGAACAGAAGGACTGGTGAGCCTACTGCAGAAATACAAGCCCGACTCCGCGCTCGTGTTCTGCAATACAAAACAACTAACAGAAGACGTCTCGCTTGAACTCAGAAACCTGGGCTTCAGTTCACGCGCTATTCACGGTGACCTGGAGCAAAGAGACCGTGACAACAGGCTTGTACAATTCTCGAACAAAAGTCTTTCTATACTGGTGGCTACCGATGTCGCTGCCAGAGGTCTGGATATTGACTCCCTTGACCTCGTCGTGAACTATCATTTATCACGAGATCCCGAGGTCCACACACATAGAATAGGTCGTACCGGGCGCGCAGGGAACACTGGCCTGGCCTGCTCATTGTTTCATGAGAGTGAAAAATACAAAATCGAGCTCCTGGAAGCCGTTTTGGAGCAGTCTCTGGAACGCACCGTCATCGGCCCATTGGACCCTGGCTTCAGGCCAGCGCAACCATCTATGGCGACATTGCAAATAGACGGTGGGAAAAAACAAAAAATCAGACCCGGTGACCTATTAGGCGCACTGACCGGGGAAAATGGTATCGAGGGGAGCGCTGTCGGAAAAATCAGCATCTTCGACAGATCGGCGTACGTCGCCATCAAGCGGACGTCATCAAAAAAGGCCCTTGCTGTTCTAAACAATGGGAAGATCAAAGGCCGTTCTTTTCGCGCCCGCAAAATCTAATACCGTTCCTTTTCCCAGGGAAGTATCCGACGGCCTGGCAGCGTTAACAAACCGGTGGATAGCCTAAACAAGGCCACACAAGCACTCTACTTGTATACGTACCGCCGAAGTGCCAATAGTGGTCTCCATTTGGACGACTTCTTTGACCCCCTCTGCCGTCTGCCCATCCCACGATGGACCCGCGATCATAAAGTTCGCAGCATCGTTGCCCGTGGTTATCGTACCCAGCATGTCGGCATGTCCCCACATGTCAAAGATACTGAACCCATAGTAGCGATCTTCTTGAATCTGGGGGAAGGACACGACAATTGGCTCATCGCGCACATCGATGCCGACGAAGGAGTAAAGCGTATCGGAGTTTATACTCTGGATGGTGGTATCGGCGGGAGTGAAGAGCCGCGTGTTGTGCCCAATGACGTTCACGCCACCCTTAAACTCGATATTGGTTTCATCAACGAAATAGTTGTTAAAGACCCGTAAATCGTCCACTAACGGGCACCTCCAAAGGTAAGCCTCTTTAGCAAGAGACCGTGCTTCTTGAGGCGTTAACTGCTGGGCCTACAGAGAGGCGCTAAATGCCACTAAAAGTGATGAGATGGTGTAAATAATGCACAATTTGAATGATTTCATTAAGCTTTCCTCTGTCGTTTTAAAACCGACTAATCGACCAACGTTTAAGGCCTAAAATTAGGCCTTACGGGTATCAGCAGCAGGCTACGGTGCTTAGTGCTCAGCGCTAGGTTCTGGGAACCTCTTGTACTATATTGGTAGGTGGATTATTACGCTATCAATCAGGAGGTACAATGAGTTCCTTGATGCTCGCAGGCGCCTACTCAGATCGGGAAAAGGCAGCCGAAACCGCGGTCCGTACTGGTGGTATCAACCTGGCAGCGACTTCTGCCGAAACAAACCACCTGCCATTCGCATCCCTGGTTTTAGCAGTGACCGATGAACTGGATTTGTTTGTAGGTGACGCAGATGCAGGGAGCTACCTGGTCTGTGAACGACCCATAAAGAACACGCCCCTGCTTCAACTAACAAAGGAAAACCAGCCCGGCAGTATTGGTATATTTACGATGGTCGCCAATGCTGATCTCGGCGCTCGAGAATCAGACCGGCACTGGCGTGACAAACACGCCCCGCTGGCACTGGAAGTTCACACCGCGATGACTCATTACTATCAGCTTAGCGTCCTTCAACGGTTCAACGGACCGCTGTGGAACGGATTTGCACTTTGTTGTTTCAGGAATGAGGACGACTTAAGAAACCGTTTTTTTAACACCCCAGAAGGCGAAACCGCCATTGCAAGGGACGTTGCCAAATTTGCCGACCCCCGGAAATCTCCACGCAGAGTCCTATCGACGTTTGCACAGGCCAGCTAATAGCGTCGCCATTTGCTACATCAAAAATTACAGGGTGTTTGCAACGCTTTGAGCTCGTTCTGCAGTTTCTTTATCATGTAATATGATCTGTATCGCTCATCTAACGGTTACCAGAAATGGTCGAAGCACCTGATTGGAAGAACAACGGTATCAAGGTCATCTCGGGTGACCATCTTGACACCAACACACCCCAGACTCCCGGAATGAACCGCGCAGCGGCCATCAACTACGCAACCGCCGGCGCAAACAAGTTATGGGCTGGCACCGTCGAAATTCATGCCGACGCGAAAACCGGAGCCCATCATCATGGCGCCCTGGAAAGCATTATCTATGTCATCAGCGGACGAGCGCGAATGCGCTGGGGAGAACAACTAGAATATGTTTGCGAAGCAGGCCCTGGGGATTTTATTTTCGTACCGCCCTATGTACCCCACCAAGAGATTAACGCCTGCGAAAACGAATCACTTCAATGCGTTCTGGTTCGAAGTGACCAGGACGCCGTGGTGGTAAACCTGGACATACCCGTTATTGAAGATCCCGAAGGCCTACACTGGATTGACCCGATCCATGCCTCACCAGAGTAGCGCGCGTTATCAGGAATCTTGCAAACTGATCAACAAACTCCTGGTTTGTTCATTCTCTTCCGGGTTCGTTGCATAAACCGACGCAGCGAAGTCCGTGACCCCGGCTTCCTTCAATGCCATCAATGCATCTTCAACTTCGGACTCACTTCCTGCAATCGCAAGATCAGCCGGGCCACTAACGCCCTCCCTCTTGAACATCGCCTTATACGAGGGCAGTTCGCCATACATTGTAAGTGTCTTGCTGATTCGTTCCCTGATTGCATCAGCCTGTTTGGTAACAACTACCGGCAACGTCGAAATGACCCGAGGGGTCTTTCGGTTAGCTTTGCTGGCGGCCTCTGTAAGGCACGGGACAATATGTCCTGCGATCGTTTTGGGGCCGACCCATGCCAGCGTCGTTCCATCTGTTCGCGAACCTGCGACCCGAAGTGCCTGGGGCCCTAATGCCGCCACGACGACACCTGGGGCTGGTTCCGCGGGACGAAATACCTGCGCTTCGCAGGAAAGAGTCTCGCCCACGTATGACACCCGCCCCTCTTCAAGCAACGGCATCAATATGGACAAGTAATCGCGAAGGTGGCGAATCGGCTTTTCAAACCCGATGCCCAACTGCGCCATCATGATCTCGTGAGAAAGGCCAATCCCAAGACATAGCCGGCCCTGAAGCGCCGTCTGGGAGGTGAGTGCTTGCCCCGCAAGTGCCATCGGGTGCCTTGGGAAAGTGGGCACGACCGCCGTGCCCATTTCAATATCTGGCACAGAAGATGCGATGACCGCCAGTACAGTCAAAGCATCAAACCCACCCGTTGGATGCTCCGCCAGCCAGTAACTTTTGAATCCATCCTTGGCGGCTTTATCCGCATCCGCTTTTATGGCTTCGATAGATGCCTTCTGCACTAAACCTGTACCATTAATTCCAATCTTCAACTTTTAACCTCTTAAGAAATCGATCAGCCTCTTATCGTAGCACGACCAATTATTACAGATGCTACGATGCAAAATGGCCTGCTATCTGTGCGAAAATGAGCCCTAAACGATAAGGACAAGACAATGAAACTTGGATTGATGCTGGGGTACTCCGGCGCCGAACTACGTATTCCCCTTGAAGACGTGAAGCTGGCAGAACAGCTAGGTTATGACTCCGTCTGGACTGCCGAGGCCTACGGCTCCGACGCAATCACACCACTCGCGTACATCGCCGCTCATACCGACAGGATCAGGCTAGGCACCGCTGTACTCCAGTTGGCTGGACGGACCCCTGCCAATGCAGCAATGGCGATGGCCACTCTCGATCAACTGGCAGGCGGAAACAGAGTTATCTGTGGCATTGGTGTATCAGGCCCACAAATCGTGGAAGGATGGTATGGCCAGCCTTGGGGCAAACCTTATTATCGAATTAAGGACTACGTCACCATCATGAAAAAAATCTGGGCCCGGGAAGAACCCGTTACCCACGACGGCAGGGAAATCTCTTTACCGTTCACAGGAGATGGTTCACTTGGTATCGGCAAGCCCCTCAAGTCCATCCTGCACATGAACCCGAATATTCCAATCTTTCTCGGAACAGGGATGGAAAGCACTGTTCGAATGACCGCTGAAATTGCAGACGGATGGCTGCCACTGGGTTTCGTACCAGAAACAGCGGGCATTTATAGCGACTGGATCGACCAGGGTCTTAAAAAGGGCAACAAGAAGCCGGAACAATTCGAGAAACAGGCGGGTACTCAGGTCAAGGTAACCGATGACGTGAAAGGTGCCCTCGACAAGTTGAAGCCCGGTATCGCTCTCTACGTGGGAGGCATGGGACACAAGAGCATAAACTTCCACAAGGAAATGATGGTCAGGCGAGGGTTTGGAGAGGCTGCGGACCGTATCCAGGAGCTCTACCTGGCGAAAAGAAAGGAAGAAGCTATCGCCGCCGTGCCCGATGAGTTCGTCGACAGTGGCGCCTTGGTTGGTCCAGTCGACCGCATCGCCAAACGCTTCAAGGCCTGGGAAGAAAGCGGCCTGACAGGGCTTACAATTTCAGGTGATACGAACGCTATTCGTACGATGGCTGAAATTGCGCGACTCAACTTTCCCCGGAACTAAAATAAAGACCAGGAATACGAACTGTACCAGGGAACTGAAAAAACAGACGATTAACATCGCACCCTCGAGCGAATGACATCGGCAGTAGCACTGCCGATGTCATTGCCAAAGAGACTCGAAAAATCAATCGAACAATTCGCCGCCACAGGCTGATGCTGTGGTTCCATACTTTTCGTATGCCTTGATCACGTTCGCGCCTGTTCGCCAGCGATGAACTTCATCCGGCCCGTCAACTAGCCTCTGGGAGCGGATTCCAGTGTACCAGCGTGCAAGAGGTGTATCGTGGCTATAACCCAGTGCGCCGTGCAACTGCAATGCAGTGTCCACAACCTGATGGACCATGTTCGCCAGGAACACCTTCGCAATGCCATTTTCCTGTTTCAGGTCCATACCCTTCTCTGCCTTGTAGGCAATATGAAGTAGCATTAGCCGAGCTTTGTAAATTTCAGCCGCACAGTCAGCCATCATCCAACGAACTCCCTGGCGGTCTGCAAGTCTCTTACCGAAAGTTTCACGACTCGTAATGTGTTTGGCCGCAAGGTCCAGCGCACGCTGTGCCATAGCAACATTGTGCATACCGTGGCGCAGGCGACCATAAGCCAGCCGATGCTGCCCCATGTTAAAACCCTGACCACGTCCACCCAGGATGTTTTCTCGTGGAACACGAAGATTTTCGATATTAATTTCAGAGTGAGAACCGCCAAGTTTTAACCCGAGGTCAGTGTGTGGCTGCATCGTCTCGATGTCTCGTACAATCTGATAGCCCGGGTTGGGTAATTCAACAATAAAAGTACTGTACTGCTCGTGTCGCGGCGCATCCGGATCGGTCTTCGCCATGACCACAGCGATGTCCGCCACGTTGGCTGAAGAACTGAACCATTTTTCACCGTTCAGCACCCATTCGTCACCATCGAGTTCAGCTGTTGTTTGCATGCCCGTCGCATCTGCTCCAGCTGCCTTTTCGGTCATGGAGTAGCAAATACGCTTCTCACCGTTAAGAAGGGGTTTCAGATAGGTTTCACGCTGATGTTCGGTTCCGTGCTCAAGCAAGGTTAGCATCGTTGCATCATCAGGGCCCTGGGTGTTCATGGACAGGGCGCCAAGAAAGCTTTCACCGAGCTCCATCTGAACCAATGCATTCGCAAGCGGGCCCAGCCCCATACCACCGTGTTCAACTGGAACAAACGGGCACCACAATCCCTGCTCGCGGGATTTCGTCCGCAAACCGGCCAATATCTCTTCAAAATTATCCGCAGTACAGATCTCTTCCGCAGGATGGCACTCCTCCTGCACGAATTTCCGAACTTTATTGCGGACTACCCTGGCGTCTTCTGGTATTTCAAAATCAATCATTTCAACTTCCTTGGTTTGATCAAAGGGTCATATGGACATGATCGCAGTATCTCAGGGTAGTAACTCCGGGTACAGAGTGTTGCAGGATTCATGATAGTTATCGGCGAGGAGACTGGTCACTTCGCTCTCAGCGCGGGCTCTATGGTGACGGCATCGAAAGAATAGGGATAAAGCGACGCTACCTAGTTCAGCATTGAATCGCTAATTTTTTCCGCCATCATCACTACCGGCGCATTCAGGTTGCCGTTCGTTATTTCAGGCATGATCGAGGCATCAACAACCCTTAGACCCGAGACACCTCGCACTAACCCTGCGGCATCGACCACAGCCCCGTCATCAACACCCATGCGACAGGTTCCACTGGGATGATAAGCACTTTCTGCAAACTCCCTGACGAATCGGTCCAGTTGGTCATCCGAATCAATATCAACAGTGGGTCGCAGGCGAGTACCACGATAATCATCGAACGCGGATTGAGAGACAATATCGTCCGCCATCCGAATGCCCGATCGCATGACAGACCGATCTGCCTCTGTAGCATTGTAGTTAAACTGGATTCGGGGCGCCTCCAACGGGTTCGCCGAACACAAAGTGACTTCACCACGACTGGTCGGCTTCATTGGGCCCACATGAACCTGAAAGCCATGACCCTGATACTGATCTTTACCGTCGTAATCCATTGCAATCGGCAGGAAATGAAACTGCAGGTCAGGATACGGCACACTATCATTGCTGCGCAGAAACGCGCCAGTCTCAAAATGATTAGTAGCGCCTGCACCCTTGCGCGCTAAAAGCCACTGTAGACCAACCGCAGGCATGTTGAACCAACGAGTCTTTGGGTACAACGACACTGGCCTGTTACACGCGTACTGCACATATATTTCAAGATGGTCCATCAGATTCTGGCCAACACCAGGCGAGTGACTGATGACGGGAATACCATGAGACTTAAGCCCGGAGGCATCGCCAACGCCTGACAGCATTAACAAGTGCGGTGTGTTAACTGCTCCACCGCACAGGATGACCTGACCCGCAGTACATTTACGCTGTTTGCCACCCTGAAGATACTCCACGCCCGTCGCACGTCCGTTTTCGGTGACCACTCTAGTAACCGTCGCTCTCCGGATAACTTTCAGAGAACCCGACGGGTGAGGCGACCCCAGATAAGCTTTCGCGATATTCTGTCGCTCACCTTTAAATATTGTACGATCGAAACACCCAGACCCTTCCTGAGTCCGCCCGTTGAAGTCTGCCGTGGTTGAGTAACCGGCCTGGCTAGCCGCATCAAGCCAGGCTTGAAATAGCGGTGTTTCGAGTTCGCCGCGGGAAATTTTCAAGGGCCCATCGGAGCCTCGAAAGTTTGGATCTAAAGACGCTTCTGGCAAACCAGGCGCGGTTTCGGACTTTCTGAAGTACGGCAAACAGGATTCATAATCCCAGCCTGATAGTCCATATTCGCTGGACCAGCGATCGAAATCGCCCCTGTTACCCCTGACAAAAATCATGCCGTTGACTGAAGATGAACCGCCCATCACTTTCCCACGAGGACAGTACAATCTTCGATTATCAAGACACGGCTCAGGCTCGCTCTCGTAATGCCAGTTGTACCACTTCGATGACAGAACCTGCGACAACGCTGCCGGCATATGTAATCGGTAATCCCAACTGTGATCAGATGGACCTGCCTCAATCAGGGTGACGTTGCCATGTTCTGATAAACGGCGCGCCATCACGCAGCCTGCAGAACCTGCACCAACAACGATAAAATCGTTCATGAGAAACCTATTATTGAGTAATTAACTGTTTTCCTCTTCACCGGGTATCGGATAGTGAACGCCCGGCACACCGGCCTCCAACGCCTGATACCAATCAGGCCTCGGTTGCACAGGAACATAGCCGGTTGGCACCATGGGTGTGTCTGTATTCCATTCATGATGGATCGGCGGAATCTGGAAGGTTCCGTTACTGGCATTGGTCCCGCCATCTACCAGCAGGTCTACACCGGTAATATAGCTGGCGAGGTCCGATGCCAGAAACAGTACAGCGTTTGTGACTTCCTGCGCTTCTCCAACCCGCCGCATCGGCGTGCGGCTGGAAATCCATTTATCAATACCCATAGCTTCCAGCATAGGACGCGTCATCTCTGTCACAATGAAACCCGGTGAAACGGAATTAACCCGAACGCCACGATCAGCCCATTCGACGCCCATTTGGATCGTCATGTTCAGTAACCCACCCTTGGCTGCTGTATATCCAATGACATTATTCTCATTACCACCACTCGCCATGATCGAACAGATATTGACGATAGAGCCTGAACCTCGCTCTAACATATGCCGGCCACAATCCCTCGCATAGTAAAAAGCCCCGACCAGGTCTACGCCAAGAATCCGGTTAAACGTTTCGGAGTCAAACTGCTCTGCTGCGACACCCCTGGCATCAGCAATTCCCGCATTGTTAATAAGAACATCAATTTTCCCCAACGCTTCTATGCCGGAAGAAATCACATTTTTTACGTCAGCCTCGACTGACACGTCACCAGGAATAACAGCAACACGACTTCCCATTTCCCGACACCGCGCACCGACCTCCTCCAGCTGTTCAACACTTCTCGCGGTTAGAATCAGGTCAGCTCCTGCTCTGGCGAAGTCATAGGCGAAATGTTCACCCAGGCCATAACTCGCACCCGTAATCAGGACTACCTTTTCTTTGAAATCAAACATTGTCGTTTTCCCACTATGTGACCAAAACCCCATTCTAAAGGAGATGACCTGAAGGAGATATTGCTGCTTGCGGAAAAACATGATGTAGTCACTCTACTCAAGAGGAATAAGCCCGTGATCCCAAAAAATATCAATGAAGTCTCTACCAGCTGGTTGAGCGAAATTCTGGACGCGGAAGTTATTAGGGCGCAGCCAACGCAGATTGGCCAAGGCGTCGGGCTGATGGGTGACATCTTTCGGGTTGAACTCAAATACGAACAGGCGACTATCGGACAACCGGACAGCGTCGTCGTAAAGTTACCTTCATCATTCGAAGAAAATCGAACCCAGGGCGTAGACCTGGGGATGTTCGAAGCCGAGGTGCGTTTTTACAACGAGTTGGCACAGGATGCGACAGTCGGCGTTCCAGAGGTGTATTTTGCTGAGATCAAAACCGGTACAGCGGACTTCGTCGTTGTTATGGAAGACCTCAGCCATCTCGAGATGGTTGACCAGAGCACCGGCATGAACGTCAAGCAGGCGACGAGCGCGGTGGAGGTTCTGGCGAGCATTCATGCCGTCTGGTGGGACCGTGTGCAGGTACCCGAGATGGACTGGATCCCTACAATGGTTGGACCCAGAATTGAGTTCGTTGACCCGCTGCTTGCGCAAATTTATCCAGTATTTGCGCAAGGGTTTGAGCAATACCTCCCGGAAGGTGGCCTCGAAATTTACGAACTGTTCGCCGGCAATTACCTCAAACTGACCACAGCCCTTGCGTCGCGCAGCCCCTGGACACTCGCACATCAGGACTACAGGGTCGAGAATCTGATGTTCGGTCCTGCAGGTTCCGAACAGGTAGTCGTGCTTGATTGGCAGGGTATCGGGCGCGGTCCTGGCGCATACGACCTTGCCTATATCCTTGGCGGTTCAATGGACACAATGCTTCGACGACAGCACGAACAACAACTGGTTTCCACCTACTTTGAGCGTCTCGTCGAACACGGCGTGAAAGACTACTCACATGAGCAGCTCTGGGAAGACTACGCACACGCACATCTTCTGGGCGGTATCGCCGTTCCATTATTAACGGGAGGCAGCATGGACCTCAGTAATGAGCGAGGATTGCAGCTTATCGCAACCATGGCTAATCGACATACCGCCGCCGCGCTGGATCATGATGGCGTGGAACGACTTAAGAAAATCGTTGGGTAGCTAACTAGCCCTTATCCGACGTTTGGCTAAAGACGTACCCTGGTCGTAATCGCAAATTGTCCGGAAACGAAATATCTCCAAATGGCATCTTGGGAAGCCCATTGCCACCGTGCTCCGCTATTTCTCGACCCCGCTGCGTTTGCAGCACACATGCCGCCTCAATGCGCTCCTCCGACGGCAGCTCGATAACTTCGTCGAGGCCGCCAGTCCCAGCTCTAAAAGGTTCGGGTAGACCCAACCTTACATACTGTTCCGGCGGACATTCGTTCCTGGCCATTTCATGCAGCATGAGTTTAATCATCCGAATCTCAAGGCCTGCATCAGTTAACGGGTTTGTCTGGCCCGGGTCTGCCTGGACATCGAATAACAGCGTCGCTGTTCTGCCTTTCCCGTAGGGATTATCACGCGCCAACATAAAGCGAGGTGTCCTGGAAGGGATCTGCATGACTGGACAGGCTTTTGTAAACGAAAAGTCCTCGAACTTCTCCCAGCTGCTTAGTTCGCGAACTGAAAACAGACTCTTCATATGTGTGGGCATCAACGTGTATTCAAACAGTGGTGAGTTGTCTTCTGTCACATTCCCACGCATGTAAACATATTGACCGTCGGTGACGTTGACCTGCCCGCCCATCACCCCATAAAGCGCAGCTTCCCGAACAGGTTCATCATTCAGCATCGCCCCGGTTAATGATTTTCCCTGCATATCCCGCGTGGCCGGAATGTCGAAGTAATCCAGGATGGTCGGCGCCAGGTCGATTGTCTGAACCACTGAATCCCGCGTTTCCCCAACGCAATCAGGATGGCGCGGATCGTAAACCCAAAAAGGTATGTGAGCGACCTCCTGGAAGAATGGCGTCACCACCTTGGCCCACCAATCGTGTTCACCCATGAGGAAACCATGGTCAGTATTCACCACCAGCATGGTGTCCTGCCAGAGATCATGCTTGTCGAAGACATCCAGCACGCGGCCCAATTGCTGGTCGCAATAAGTCACCAGCGCGGCGTACATGTAACGGATGTGCTCTACCGTCAGGTCGTCTTCCCTGACTTCTCGATAGGGTGGCCAGTCAAACGCAGGACCATCGTATTCATGAGGATACAAATCCTGAAACTCTTCCTGGGTGAAAAACGGTTCATGAGGATCAAAGGTCTCTATCTGCAAATACCAATTGTCTGATTCAACGTTGCGCTCAATAAATTCGAGTCCAAGGCTGAAGGTCTTGTGTTGGGGTTGCAGATCAGAACTCACCATATGTTCGCGATTAATATTATCCTGCTTGTGCATCGGTGAATGTCGGTGTTCCGGCCATCTGCCTTCACCTCCCTTCGGATCGCGAAGTTTGTCAACATCACCGATCCACTTATCCCCTTCCTGGCCACGCACAAACTCAAAAGTGGAGTAACGCTGATGATATGTTGCACCACCATCTTCCCAGTAGTGCTGATGATCCGTCACTTTATGGGAATGAACTCCGTGACTATGCAACATGGCAGGCATTGAGTCATCGAATGGCTCCAACGGACCCCAGGACCGATGCAGGAAGTTATACCTGCCAGTGTGCATCTCACGTCTTGCAGGCATACAGGGCATAGACCCTACATAATAATTCTGGAACTGAACCGAGCGCTTTGCCAACCGATCAAAGTTCGGCGCCTTGACCCACTCGTTACCATAGCTCGGCATGAAGTGACGACACAGCGTGTCATACATGACAACGACACAGCGTTTCTTCTGGCCACCTGAAGCTGTCACGAGTATCTAACCGATGAACCTAGCGTACGATCGAATAATGCGAGCAGCCTGGACCAGGCTCTCTCCGCCTGCACCTTGTCGTAAACCTGTGAATCAGGAGGACACCAACCATGCAGGGTGCCTTCGTAGACCTCTATCTCCGCGTCAAGCCCTGCGACTTCATAGTTATCGCGGAGGACTTCCTTTACCCCGGGGCCTTTCTTGTCATCGTTTTCAGCGATAGCGATGAGAAACTCTGCGTCCATCTCCGGAATCAGCAGATGCGGGCTATCCGGCTGGTCCGTCACAAGGCCAGCACCGTGAAAGGTCGCTCCTGCGCCAATACGATCAGGGACCGCTGCGGCGGTTCGAAGTACGATCGGACCACCCATACAGTATCCTGTTGTGCCGATTTTCCTGGTCACATCAACGGATTTTTGTGCATCAAGGAATGTGACGAAGGCCTTTGCATCCATCAGGTTCGTCGCAGTTGTCGCAGTAGCTTGGTAATAAGGCATGATCCTGGCCCTTACCTCCGGATCACCGAAGCTTTCTCCTTCTGCTACTACCGGCGCCTTAGCGCTTCGATAAAAATGGTTCACACAAAGGACCGCGTACCCGGACTCTGCCAATCGGGTTGCCATCATTCGAAAGGCTGGTCTTAATCCCCGGATGTCGGGCCAGATGATGACACCAGGGTGCTTGCCTTTGGATGGATGAACGAAAAAGCAATCAGCAACCCCATCCGGCGTCGTTACATTCACTTCGTTGCCAGTAACCTCCACGGCACCAACGACGCCTGGAAGGGCCATCATCACTGCAGCACCTGCGGCCAGTGTATTAAACTCACGGCGGGACAATTTGGATTTCAGATATTCTGCGGCGTCTCTTTCTGTATCTTCATCACACATTAACAATTGTTCCTGTTCAAAGGGTCCTTGCTCCGACTTTACCTTTAGAGGCTCTTCAAAGGAACAATCGGGGCATCGCTGTCACCGGGACCCCTGACCTGGGGCTAAGCTTCCCGTCTCACGAAAAACCCGCACGAAATTCCCGCCCCATATTTTCTCAATTTCTTCAGCCGAATATCCCCGCGCCAATAGTGCAATGGTCACATTCAGCGCTTCACTGGCATCAGCAAAACCTTCTATACCACTACCGTGATTGAAATCAGTACCGATCCCAACATGGTCAATACCGACTCGCGCAACGATATAATCCAGATGCTCCAGCATGTCATCAATCTTTCCTGGCCCCAGTAGCTCACTGACAGATCCAAGGAATGCTTTCTGTATTTCCGTGTCGTCTATTTCCCAGTACAACTCAAAGGGGTAGTAATAGTCTTCTTCGATACCTGCGACACGGCGAACGGCGCGAATCTGGTCATCCAGTGCTTTATCGGTGGAGTCAAACAGGTATCCCCTAAAAGGGGCGACATGGATCACCCCACCACTTTTCCCAATCCCGTCGATTTCCTCGTCAGAAAGGTTTCGACTCACATCTGAAAGTTGCCGGACATTGGAATGGCTGGCAATGACAGGAGCGCTGGACAGGTCCAAAACCTGAAGCGTCGCCGCTCGTGATAATTGCGATACATCAATGATCCCACCCAGCTCATTGATCCGTTTAATCGCAGACCTACCAAGCTCTGACAGGCCACCGTGCTCCTCAACTGGTTCATGAGTACCTTGTTCCGCAATGTAAATCGGCCGCGACGAATCAGCAAAATCATTGTGACCCATGTGCGTTAGAGCAAACACTCGAACACCAGCGTCGAAGAAACTATCCAGTACAGAAACGTCAGTACCCAGGATCCTTGCATTCTGAAATCCGAGAATGAGCGCACCCTTGCCACTTCTATGAGCGCCTATCAGTTCGTCTGCCGAACGCGCCAGGACCAAATTATTAGATGGATCCTCTGTCAGCTTTATTACCGCGGCGAGTTCTTCTTCTGCCTTGGCCCGCGACTCAGCGTAGCCTTGCGCATCTCTTGGCCCGGGTCCGACTGCAACGGCCATTACCACTGCATCCACCCCGCCGGCTCGCATTTTGTCTGGCGCGACCTGTGAACGGCCATCTGCCCCGGCATACCGGGATTCCTTGCCGGGGATCTCGATATCCGCATGGGCATCAAGCACCAGCGCACGCTGGTGGATCTCTTCCGCACTTGGGCTTAAAGTCGCTGTTAGTGGTTCCACGACATCAGGCACAGGTTCAGTGCAGGCGACGAGCATTAAAAGCCCAATCAACAGGAAGGTAAAACCAGGTTTATAGATCACGCGATGACTCCGTATTATTGAACTGACTCTAACATGACCGACAAGCATCAGCTGTCGGCTCTTTGGACAACGTCCCATAGGTTCCCGAAGGGGTCTTCGAAAATGGCGGTGATCCCATACTCCGTCTCGATCGGCTTTCGGTGAATGGTTAACCCCGCGTTCTCGACCAGGGCCATAAACGCGACCACATCCGCTGGCTGAAGAATAAAATCGACGACTCCAACGGATTTTTTGAGCGTCGCTATTTCAGCTTGCGCAGCAAATTCAACAATCTGTAGCTCAACACCAAACGATTCAGAGCCCATGGTCAGGAATCGCTCACCGGTGACCGTAAGCTCATCGGTGGTAACCAACAGCCCTAAAACACTCCCGAGAAACTGCTGAGCAATGTCGACATCCGACACCAGATAGATAGCATGGGTCATTTTTAGCATCGTTTTACCTGAGTTGCTGGCGGATTTCTGGTCTCGATCAGGCTGGAATGCTGGTACCCGCTGCATTGTGACCCACACTGTTCTGCGGAACTCCCGGGAAGATCTCCCTGAAGAAATTTAGCATGCTCATGGTTGAGCGCCGATCAGCATCCTCATGCAGGTGCCCGGGAGGACCCAGGCTTTCGGGTAGCGCAAACCCGTGAGGCGTTTTTGCATAATCGTGAAAAATCCACGAAACCCCTGCTTCATCCATTTCCTCATAAAAACGCTGTTTGCTTTCATCAGAAACCAGGTGATCATCCTTACCGTTCTCAATCAGGACAATGGTATTGACGTTATGGGCATTGTCGCAGGGTTTGACCGGGGGTCTTTCCACACCAAACATCGCAGGACTGCCATCTTCTCCGGTTTGCAGTAACCCGTGGAAAGAAACCACACCGGAAAAATCCAGCCCACCCCTCACTGCCTCCAGAACGGCTACTCCACCAAAACAGTAACCGATCGCTGCCGCCGATACCGACGAATCAACGGTCACGTGGGATAAACCAAGATCAAGCCACTCAGCCAGTAACGCTCGGAAGAACTCAAAATCGTGATCACAGGCGACCATTCCCTTAAAACAGGTCTCCTGGAACGCCTCGATTCTGGAAGTGTCAGTCGGCCAGGTTCGCTGATCGGCAGGAACAAGTTCGCCATACATATCAATCGCGAGCCCGACGTACCCCAGCCTTGCCAAATATTCTGCCACGTCAACATCAAAATATTTAAGCCCCTGGTAATTGTGTATCACCAGCACCAGCGGCCTCGGACCTGCCGACTCAGCCGGGGCGACAATATGACCAAGATACTCATTACCCCGAAAGCTAAAGCCAATTTCTTCACGGCGTAAATCTGGCGCCGGTCGCCAGTTTGATCTGCTCATTTTTTTATCCTGGATAACTGAAGCGCCAGTATTCGGCGATTGGGACCTGGTTCAACGTTAAGGACCTACCAGCCTTTCTCGTATTTTACGCTCATGACCGGCGGCATAACCTTCAGATGGCTGATGAACCAATCGCCCTCAAGCTTCTGGTACTTCTCATGATATCTTGCCGCTTGCCAACGTGCCTGTTCACCTTTGTAGTACTTAAATGTGCCAAAGAAATACCATCTGCCCAATGCTTCAGGCCCATCGATCTCGATGATAGGGTTTTGAACCATGTGTTGCGAAAACTTAATCGCTTTCTGGAATCCTTCGAACAGGGTGCGGATCTCGCCGTGGCCCTGCGCTCGACCAATTCCCTCCCCCTCCCACACCGCATCAGGTGTGAAGATCGAGGTGATAAGACCCGGATTGTGGTCATCATCACAAATCTCACAATAACGGGCTTTTAGCTGCTTGATAGACTCCAGATCTTCAATCCGGGTCATTCGTTCTTCCAGGTCCATAAGAATTCCCCACAGGTTGAGACAGCTACCAAACCAGAGATACGCACCCCGCGTCAACTCTTATGGTTTCTCTGGTTTCTCTGCTTTCGTTGCCACCGCTTCAGAACAGATCAGACTGAGTCTAGGACCCGGGATAGAGTTTAAGGAATTCCGCTTCACTCTCGGGTGTCCCAATCAGCACAATCTCGC
>Ga0302132_10000703_pt1 | contig 19114 bp, 31 predicted proteins | sample CB9_321_MG_FD_203113 | JGI IMG/M metagenome (GOLD analysis project Ga0302132, IMG submission 203113) | Marine microbial communities from Western Arctic Ocean, Canada - CB9_32.1 | ecosystem: Environmental > Aquatic > Marine > Oceanic | place: Canada: Western Arctic Ocean | collected 2017-09-19
TCTTGATTGCATGGACCTCTGCATGAAAAAACACTGCATGATTGTTCTTGCAAAATTGAGCTTGAAAGGGGTGTGTCTTTTTATGATTGTATCCATAGGAAACCACCTTGCCCTTGCGTACCACTGCCGCAGCAATCCTTGCACCACGAACAGGTTCTACTGACTGTGCAAGCTTGAAAGTATCATCGAAGATTTCAGTGATCATCCTCGCCTCATCTTTGCAATCTCTTCTGCCTGTTTCTTACCACGAACTGGAACAGCATTAGATTTGTGCATCTGTGCAATATAGTATCTGTGGGTCTATCTTACCTTGTAGTCTTTCTCTTATCTCTCTAGCTTTCATGGTTGTTTCCTTGTTGCATTTTTCAGTATTAAATACGCACCGGATTCATCACCGTCTTCCATTGCGCTGAGGGCTTCAGCTATTACCTCTTGCTGCCAGGCGGTGGCGGTGCTGAGGCGGGTGATTTCGTTCGTCTGGTCACGAATGGTGTGTTTATCTTTTGGACCGCAAAAATTGCCGACTTGACCAAGCGGCTCATGCACGATATTGTTAAGTATTACCGGATCGCTAATGCCAGTAACCTTTCCGCAACAGCACCTTATGTCTATCATCCAAACCATACCCTCATCCATCAAAAAAGTAGCTTGATCACCGGTGGCGTAAGTATCGCTGTGCTCACCATGATAAGCCACCACTTCAACCAATAATTCATGGTTGTCTCCTCTTAGTCCTAGATAAAGCATCCTTTAGAAGGTCGATTGCGGCAGATTGGGCGGTGTTCTCTGCCCTCAGACACTCAATCTCCTTGTCCTTCTCGTCAATAGAAGAATTGTAAGTAGGTTTGCATGACTCTAATTTGGCGCACTCGACAGGACTCGAACCTGCGACCCACGGCTTAGAAGGCCGTTGCTCTAATCCAGCTGAGCTACGAGTGCCTATACCCATTTTATTAAGAAACTTTGCGTGTTGACGCTCTGCCTCTAGGACAGAGGCCGACTTCTTGTTTTGTTTGCGCTGGCGTGTATTCGTAGTCGAATAATACACAGGCAATAAATGCATACCGTTCATGATTATAACTATATACTAATTTTTAGGATTTGTCAAGTAGTTTTTTCAGATTCTTTAACCGCATCTGCGATCAATTCTGAAATAGGAATTAACTCTTTGTCGCCATCCTTATCCAGTGAGGTTGCAACGAAGCCCTCTTTCTCTAGAGTTTCAAGCATAGACCCAACGATATTCTCAACATTTGCGGTTGAGAAATAGTGTCCTGCATAATATGCGGCACCAATTGCGCCCATTGCAAGGGCTGTGTGAAGGTATGCGTCCATAATCATATTTATATCTTTCCTTAGAACCAATCTACAAGCGTAGTATATATGAAAAAAAGGAGTTTGTCAAGACATTTCTTTGATTTTTTTTATTTAGTTGTGGCTATGAACACGCCGTTCCAATCTGGTTCCAGTGGTTGGGTCTTCATAAACTCACAGCGTTCAATCCACATAGTGTAATAGTTCTTCATTCTACCATCAAATTCATTCATCAAATCATTACACAATCGGATAGCGTGATCAAAATGTTGGTTATGATAATATTCGTGCATCTTGATGTGTTGATTTTCTGCAAATCCCCAATTGGTATTCTTCATCATCCAATCCATTTCACTTAGGACGGTATAGATACGAATACCAACGGTCTTACCCTTGACTGCCAGTTCATCAACCTTGAGGTAGAAGAAATCATTTTCAGTCTTGTCATATGTGGCCTCGCCTACCAACAGTAGACAACCATATTCCTTACACTTACTTTCAATCCTAGCAGCAGTCGATACTGCATCACCTAGAACATCGTAGCTGTGTCGCATAGTAGAACCCATCTCTCCCAAATATCCCAACCCAGTGTTGATGCCCGCACCCATTCCTATAGGTGGTTTACCTTCTGCAACGATCTTGTCATTAAACTTCACTACTGCATCTAACATCAGTAGTCCAGTTTTGACTGCACTCCTTGGATGGTCTGGGTCATCTATAGGTGCATTATGAATATGCATACTCGCATCACCGATATATTTTATTACCATGCCGTTTGAATCTAAAATAGGTTGTGTGATTGCATCCATATATCCATTCATAATCTCAGTAAGACCCTTGACATCATCACCAAAACTTTCGCCCAATGGTGTGAATCCACGGAGGTCAGAGAAACAAATGCTGATCTCCTTCTTCATACCATCTTTAATGAGTGAAGGATTCTCCTGTAGAAGTCTAACCACAGTAGGTGAGGCATATCCAGCAAACTGCTTCTTGATTTCCATCTTCTGTTTATATTCTTCCATGAACCGTAGGAATGCAGCAATGGCCCAGACCACAAACATAGTAAGGACGGGATAGGACCAATCTATCAGGTAACTGTATTCTGTGAACAGATATGCAGAACCATAGAACGATCCAGCAAGAAATAATGGTAGCAATACTGCACCAAAATACCATGCGAGCGTGAGAACCACTAATGATAAGATCAATGCACCCACTCCACTGACTACAAGTTCAGCAAGGTCAGTCCAATATGGTCTGGTTATATTGCGTCCTGTCATCATGGTAGCAAGTGATGCACCTATAAGATCATGCGACTGTATGACCCCTACAGGGGTTGCCACGGGGCTTTCTAGACCAGAAGCAGTCATACTCAGTATCACGATCTTACCTTTGAGGTCTGGTAATTTTTCATGCAACGCATACACTGGTGTCTTCCATTTGAAGTCCAACCAGATATTACCATTAGCATCTGTGTCAATCATTTTGTATTTGGGTATGCGTAGTTTCTCCACACCAGCAATACCTGTCTTCATCTGGAACGATACATCCCCCGCAGACATGCGTAGGATTTCCATACTGATAGATGGATATAATTTCTCCCCCACTGCAACGATCAGAGGCATACGCCTAACTACACCGTCTTTCTCTGGCGCAATCACCATCATACCAACCGCATTAGCACTCTTTGCAAGTTCTGGAATAGGACCAACCACACCGGGGTATCTATATACCCAAGGTTTCCAATCTGCACCGACAGTTGCAACGCCACGAACTACACCAGTTGCGCTGTTATCATTAGTAGGTATCTGTCCTATGATGGTAGGAGTTTGTTTGAGGATATCAGCAAAGATTTTATCTTTACCGCCACGGTCTGGGTCTGCAAATAGAATAGGTACAACGACAAGGCCAGCGCCTGCTTGATAGAGTTTGATAATCTCTTTACCAAGTGTCTCTCTATCCCAAGGCCACTGACCACGTTCTCTAATTGTCTGGTTGTTAATTTCTACAGTAACAACATTATCAATTATCAGTGTTTCTTGATTACGTTGGTGTTGATCCATTGCCTTGAGGCGAACCATGTCGAGGAACCACGGGTCTGCAAAACGCAATCCGCATAATACTAAAATCACGAATAATGATATAATCCATTTTTTCATAACTAATTCCCCTGCGTAATCCCTACAGTACATCCACCACTCGTTAGACAATTTTGTGTGAGGGAATATGATTGGTTTGTATTTCCCCGTTGTATCAATGATAAGTCTGTGTGATAACTTCCTGTCAAATCTATCGTTGCTGTGTGTGCGCCATCATCTTTCTGTAAAATATCCTGTGAACCACCATCAGTTCTTATAGTCATATTTAGGGTCTTATTTCCATTACCCTTTTGCTTGACAAAGAGATTGTTGTTCTCTCCACCATAGGTATAAATCTGTGCATAATGGTCAGCGTTTCCTGTGCCTGTCTCTTGGCTCACCTTTATAGTATTACCTCCAGAGTGTAAATCTAGATTGACTGTGTGGCCACCATATTCGACAGTAGAACTGCTTTGACAGCTTGTGTCTGAACTGTTGTCGAATGAGCAGCCCTGACCTACATGAACAGTATTACTATTGCTCTGTATATGCATACCCACCCTATTAGCATCTGTGCCTGTGGTGTTGTGTTGTTGGATTTTTATGTTGTTATTGTTACCATCCAAGTCACCACCCCAAGCTTTACCTGATCCCCAATAGGAAATCCAACTGACTGTATTATTATTTCCCTCTTGCGTAATATCCAACTCATTGTTGGTGCCTTCCATAGTAAGATTGACAGCATTATCGTTGCCATCAATATCTACGGTTATCGTGGAGTCTGTACTCGTACCAATCTGTTCAATGAACACGCTGTTGCCAGCATACGCAATATTACTCAGACTGATAAATAGTAATGATATTAGAAGCGTCTTCATCTCTAGTTGTTATCTCCTGCACAGGTATTCCACCCTGTGTTAAATTGATTGTATATCCATAGTCGTTTATCAAGTCTAAATCTATCGTACTGCTTCCCACCCTTCGTATGATGCGTGTGCTGTTTCCATCTACCAATGTATTGACTTGTGTTGATTTATTAAATCCACTAGTTCTACCATCAATCAACTCTGATTGTGCTAGGGCGGCGGCAAGTTGATCAAGAATATTTCCAAGTAACTCCACGTTCAAATCGTTAATGTCTAACTCGTTAAACTCAAATAGGTCTTCCTCAAGTTCATTCTTATCTAAATCCTTAAACTCTAAGAAATCAATATCAAGTAAATTCTTACTAGATTTAGATTCTTTCAACAACTCTATGATTTTCTCTTTCGGTGGCTTGATTATCAACAGGTTATTAATCTGGTCAAGCGTAAGATCAAGAATCACAGGCTTCGATGGTTTACCCTCACCCGTACTAACATATGTAGACTGAAATGCCTTGGTCATCAAAACAAATCCAGCACCACTCTCTACTGATATCTTACCCACTGTACCGTCTTTGTTGGGAAGTAGAATAATCAAAGACTTACCAACCTCATCCACCGTCATACTAAACGCAGTACCCAACACACCAATTCTAGCTGTTGGTGTACGGATATCTACATTCTGATTACTCAGTTTCGCAATGTTACCACTGGCATAACGCACTGTACCAAGGGCAATGTTCATCACCAACTTAGACCCTGTTTTAGAATTAGGGTCATAGATGAACTCATCAATCACTAAGGAACTGTGGGCACTGACTGCTACATTTGTATCATCAATAAACTTGATACCAACGTCACCTTTACCAGTCCGCACGTTGTCCTTAAACTCAATACCAGAACCTTTCTTTAGATCAGTATTTTCTCCAGACCGCTCTACAGAAGCAGTTCCTTTATGTTGCACCACATTACCAATAGCACCATAAGCACTGGTACTAAAGAGAATGATACTAATCGTCCATAGTAATCGTAACACTATGCCCTGACCCCACTGTTGTCATATCCACAGTTCCGTCATAAGCACCGCCCTGTGTGATAGAAAATGTACTTGATGAACCTGTATGATGTAAAGTTGTATCTTGGTCAGCAGCACCAGTATGCGTAGACGTAATAGTATTACTTCCACCAATAGCTGTGATGCTCGTCACCTTCTTGTCTGTAAGCAACATTGTCGCTGTACTATTTTCATTGACTGTAATAGTATTGCTGTCACCTGTGGCCACAATATCAACATCTGCATCATCAACTGCCGCAGAATTACCCACATTCACCGTAGTTGTATTAGAACTACCCGTGATTGTTTGAACAATACTGTTGTCACCAGATGCAGAGTTAGAACCAACCGATACAGTAGACGTATTGTTACTACCTGTTTGATTGATTGTTAACTCTTGTGTTGCACCCACAACAGATGCAGCAATAGTGTTAGTACTACCAACTTGATCAATGTCTAACGTCTGGTTGTCACCCGTTAGGGTAACATCAGTTGTCGCATCACCAAACTTATTGGTCTGTCCATCTTGATTGATGTTTGCAGTCAGATTTGCACCAGACTGCGTAATGTAAACGTCACTCGCATAACTCACACTGCACATAACAAAGTAAGCGAGAATTGTAAGTATGCTCGTTCTCATTTGATTTTCTCCTTTTTAAACTTCCAAAGTTTTTTCTTCTCACCATCCTTAATAATTTCTATAACTGCTTGTTCAATTGCTTTTCTCACAGCGTAGGTAGTAGACTCATTGTCTGTTATCCCTGCCTCTGTCTCTAGCAACTTCGTTCCTAAATCCAAAAACTTGAACACGGTAGCAGACAACTTAGTACTCAGAATTGTCTTCTGAGAACTGACTGCTAGTAACACCTCACCCGTCTGTACCGATATTAATCGTAAAGCCACTGTTACCATATCCTTACGATATTCATCAGATATACCAATACCCAAATATCTTACGCCTAGTCCACCTGTACTCGTATTGGTATCATATCCAACTATACCGCCTGTTAGTAACACTCCTGCAAATAATAGCGGTCTAATTTTTTCTGCCTTATCTCCTTCATGAGACTTTCTTGTGTTTCGTATAATCTGCCGCTCTTTAAGAAGATTGTCTAATTCCATTCTCTCAATAACTTGAAACCACTCACCATTTCCAGCCTTCTTTAGTGCTTGCAGCAACCATATGTCACCACCCTGTGTAACCGCACTACTAAGCAAAGCAAGATTATTACCAGACTTTCTCTGACCAGTAACGTCATTAAATTTATATACCGCAATCGGAACTTTACGTTCTGGCGCTGGCATATTTCTTAGTTCATCAACTAGCGGCGCAGATACATTCTTGGGTGGCTCTATCGGTTGGATAGAAGCGCAACTAGAAAGTAAAATCGCCAATAGGAACAGTGATAACAGTCGAACTACCATCGGGGCTCACAATCGTTAATTCTACGGTATCAGTACTCTTGACGTAACTTATTGTTGTTCCCTCAAAAGTAACTGTACCAGAAGTTCCGGCATTCTCACCAAACATACTATCTACCAGCTGTTTAGAGATTTGTGCGTATATCCTTGACTCTACGTTTTTCATAAACTTAGCAAGGTTTGTATTTGCAGCATCTCGTATTAATTGTCTCTCTGCTGCGTCTTTCTTATCTTTAAGCGCTGCCTTCCTAGTGAACTCTTGGTTCTCAATAGTTAGGACGTGTGCGCTATAACCTTGCCCACTAAAAGCAGGAGACTTCCATTGATGTGTCAAATCTCCAGCATATGACGAACTAACAGTAATCAACCAACCAAAGACACAACCAATAAATGCACCCAAAAAGAATGATTTTAAAAGGTCGCTATCGTGCCACAATGCTTGATTCTTGAAATATTCATCGGAAGCATGATGACCTGTTTTTAGACTGAAAAAGTTCTTACTCATCCTTCTTCTCCTTTTCAATATCACGAAGTTCCAGTATCGTATTAATTTTCTGGTCCATGCGTATCATGTCATTGTCCAACATCCTTATTCTATCAATAAGACGGACGGTCGTCATAGTTGCTTTGTCTAGTGCGGGTAAAATTTCTTGAGTCACATACTTCCATATAAAAAATATAAAGTAACCCATACCAACAGCCATGACTACAGTGATACCCTGTTCTTGAACTGCTTTAATAATTTCTTCCACACAACTAGTCCTTTCTGGCATCCTCCTTGCCATCGGCAGCAGACATCCTTCTGACATCTGGCTTCACACCCAATACATGGCATACCAAAGAATCTAGTCTCACAATTTCATTATTAATAGTTTTGACACGGTTATCTAATGCCGTAATCAACATATTCAAATTAGCTGTCGCATCCACAACAGAAGCGAGTATGTATTTTAGGAGAATAATGATAAAAACACCACCGCCGAGTACGGCAGTGATGGTAAATCCTAACTCTGCAATAACACCGAAGATTTCCATAGACATTTCTCCTATGGATATTTAGGTGATTCGGTATGTTTAGGACTTAATTAATAGGTGTGAGCGACTTATTTTACAACCGATAAACGCATTATAGTATTCATCTGGTTTTAATAAACAATCTGTCTCAAACTGAAGTTTTGCTTCATAGTAATTTAGTTCGCCCTTTGACTTACATAGTCTAATTATTTCTCTATCAAACAAGTCTAGTCCGTGTTCTTCTACTAACAACTTCACTTCTTCACTTGAACCGCAATAAGTTTTCCAATCAGTCTCTACTATCTTGATGCGTTTTCTTTTCGCACCCTTCAGCGGGGGTAATTTTCTTTTTGAGATTAAACCTTTTTTGCCAATATATAACTTACTATTTTTTTTGTTAGTTACTATATAAACAAACCCAATGTTATCTTCTATCATCTCGCTTGTGAATGGTTTGCCGTTGTAGTGCCAAGTCACTCGTCTTCATCCCACTCAATCTCATCAACAAAATCTGGGTCTTTTATTGATTCACTACAAAATGGACAATGAGTTATTTGATAATGGTGTTCATCCATTGAGTGAGTAATTTTAAACTCTGCTTCACATTCTTCACATACTATTAATTTCACGCAACCACCTCATATGCGTCATCCCAGCTACCTGATAATCCTGCCACCTCATACTCTGTGACACGGTTCTCAAAGAAGTTAGTGTGGTCTGCACCATTCAATACCCACTCTAACCAAGGCAGAGGATTTTCCTTCACCTTGAAATTGGTTTTTAAACCCAACTGCAATAATCGTCTGTCTGTTATGTACCTTATATATGATTTTACTTCAGACGCATCTAGACCTTCAATCTCACCCATCTTGTATGCGAGGTCAACAAATTTGTCTTCCAACTTAACTGCAACCCGTGCCATCTCGTAGATACCTTGTTTAAAATCATCATCAACCACCTTGGGATGCTCAACACAAAACTGTCGGAACAATTTAGCGTTCCCTTCAACATGCATTGATTCGTCACGAATAGACCACTCAACCACTTTACCCATACCCTTCATCTTACCGAAGCGTTGGAAGTTAAGAAGCATAACGAATGATGCAAACAGTGCAACACCCTCGTTAAACACAGACTTTGCAAGTGCAAGTCCTAGCCCCTTCATAGTGCTATTGTCTGATTCCTGCATAAACTCAATCTTGTTGACCATCTCCTTGTACTCAAGAAACGCATGATACTCACTGTCGGGTAATCCAAGTGTTTCATTCAGTAGAGCATACGCACGCTGATGAATACCCTCACGAGCTGCAAAGGAACCAAGCATGTTACGGATTTCATTATTCTTGAACTTAGGAATGAACTGGTCATAGTAGTTCTGACCCACAGCCACATCTGACTGTGTGAATAGGCGTAGAATATTGGTGACGTAATCTTTCTCAACCTGAGTAACCTTACCAGACTTCCAATCAGATACATCCTCAGACAAATCAAGCTCGTCTTCAATCCAGTGTGCCTTCTCATGACGTGTGGTAATCTCTACAGCCCACGGATAGTGAAATGGTTTATAAGTTTGACTGAACTGCATCAACCCACCACCACTACGTTTCTTTAGTAGATCATCACCCATCTTCATCAGGTCATCGTATCCACCAATACGTTTGCCATCAATAAAGATTTGGGGTACAGAGTTGACCCGGCGAGAGTTTGTCTCGCCCACCACTTCGGTAGCGCCATTGATTGTTTGATAGAACGCTAGACGCTCTTCTTCATTATCAATCAAATCCTCTTCATACTCAAACGCATGTTCCTTCAACCAATTCTTTGCCATTGAACAAAATGGACAATCTGTTTTCGTTACTACTCTAATATTCATACTACTCTTATCCTTGACATGCAACACATGAATCTTGGTCCATGTCTATAGCCTGAGTCTCATAATCTTTCAGTGCTTCCCGCACTACTTTAGTTGACACATTCTCTGCTTTGTTTGAGGTTTCTGTGCGTAGGTAATATAACCCTTTGCAACCCTCTTTCCAAGCATTGTAGTGTACAGTATGTAGGTCTTTCTTCGATGCGCCCGCTGGAAAGAACACGTTTAGAGACTGACCCTGACACAGATACTTTTGACGATCTGCGGCTTGAGAAACGATTGCATTTTGGTCAATTTCAATAGCAGTTTTGAACACGCCCTTCACCTCATCAGATAGAAACTTGAGGTGTTGAACAGAACCACCATTAGTGATGATTGAACTCCATGTGGTTGCGTCATTCTTATTCACCTTCACCAACTCCTCTTCAAGATACCTATCCTTGACCAGATGTGAACCAGCACGGGTTCTATGCGTGTATGCATTTGCCTTACTAGGTTCAATAGATGGTGATGTTCCACAGATAATAGAACTGTTAGCATTAGGTGCAATTGCCAGAAGGTGTGAGTTGCGCCTTCCTGTGCCTACCATATCAGGGCACTCACCACGTTCCCGTGCCAACTCCTCTGTCTCTGCTACTGCCTCTGATTTGATTAGTTTGAATATTTGCTCATTCTTTAATTTCGCTGTATCGGAATCAAAAGCAATACGATTTTTGTGCAGATAAGAATGCCAACCCATCGCACCCAAACCAAGTGAGCGTTCTTGTGTAGCAGAATACCTTGCACGACTAATCTCATCTCCAGCATTGTCAATGAAGAACTGAAGCACGTTGTCCAAGAATCGAATAAGGTCACGAATCATTGGAGTATCTCTCCATTCATTATACTTCTCCAAATTAACAGATGATAGGCAACACACAGCAGTACGATCATTGTTGGTAGGAAGATGAATCTCATTGCAAAGATTAGACCCGTTGATCTTTAATCCCTTGTCCTTCATGGTCTGTGGTAATGCACGATTAGCAGTATCAATGAAGTTTAGATATGGTTCGCCTGTGCGATAACGAATCTCTAACACCGTCTCCCACAACTTCCTTGCCTTAATACTGTCACGGGCATCTTGTTCGTTAGGATCAACTAAGTCCCAAACCTCATCACGTTCTACTGCTCTCATGAATGCATCAGTGATATTAACAGCATGGTGCAGATTTAGGTTCTTACGGTTCACATCTCCTGTGGGTATACGCATGTTTAGGAACTCAATAATATCTGGGTGACTAATGTCCATGTATGCAGCATATGACCCCTTACGGGTCTTCCCCTGACGATAGGCAGTCATATCAGCGTCCACTGTATGAATGAATGGCATAGGACCGGGAGCCTTATCTGACACTGCACGAACATCACTCCAATGTCCCCCGACTCCGCCGCCCCTGACTGACAACCAGCGCAACTCAGCAGAATGGTCAATCAAACCCTCTAGGGTATCAGGAACATATGTGAGGAAACAGGAGATAGGAAGGGCCCGTGTCTTCTCACCCGGCATAGGAGCATTAGATAGCACTGGTGATGCATACATGAACCATCCGTCACTCACATAATTATAAATCCTCTGAGCAAGGTCCATGTCGCCATATGAATGCGCAACCGCTGCTCTTGCATATGCCTGTTGTGGTGATACCTCATCCTTTGTCTGGTAGTAATCTGTAAGTAACTTCTTAGCTTGTTCTGATAGAGATTGATCTTTTGTTCTGTCTATTTTAATTCCAACGTAGTCTTCTGTGGTTTCGAGGTATACAACTTCAGCGGTTGCGACTTCCATTTCTTGCTCCTATACCCTTCTCCATTCTGCGAACCTCAACTTTGCCGCAACCCCTGAGAAAGTATTATTTGTTATGATTTCTTGTATTTCTTCCTTAGTATATCCTAAGATAATCATATCGTTGATATCTTTACACACCATAGTATCAGGCCACAGGCATACGCTCTTCCCCTGATCAATCGTCTTCTCTATCTGTTTGTTGATCTCCTTATTTCTAGGTTCATTATCATAGATGACTGTGAGGTCACCTTCCATACTACTAAAGTCTGCACCAGCAACTGCAATGCAGTTATCCAGAAACAGACTATCTAACGGTCCTTCGACAACAAGAATAGGTTTATCCTTATTCACTTTGTCCAGACCAAAAATCTTGTCACGGTCATCATCAATCTTGATGGTGATATACTTAGGTTGTTCATTACCAAAGGCTCTACCCTGATACGCAAACACTTCACCATCCTCACCACGAAACGGAATAATCAACCTTGGATGATCGCCACCCAAGAAAGGAAACTTACCTTTGATTATAGAATTCGTGAATTTAAAAAATGACTCGCATAGATATAAATCGGAGAGTGATTCCACAGGGAGTTTTCTTTTCTCCACGATCTTTCTCGCCGGGTGGTCATCAGGCAAGTCTTGAATAGATTTAAGACCTTTAAGAATACCCTTTTTGCGAAACACTGGTGCATTGAAATGAAACTCCGGCTGAGGACTACTACGAGTCTCAACACCTTTTTTATATCGTTCCATTATATAGTCTTTGTAGGTTTTTGAGTCTAATGTCTTGATCAGATTACCCAAAGACGCACCAGTGCCGCAGTTATGACACTTGAAGAACAGGTCATTCTTCTTACGGAAGACAAATCCCCTTGCCTTAGTTCGTGATTTATGGGAATCCCCACAATAGGGACAACGGAAGTTCCATAGATCATCGCCCTTCTTCTTGAACTGCTGAAGGTATGGACTGATAATATTTAGGTATTTTGTATCAATATATGACATTCACAGATAGTAACATAACTATGAGGAATTGTCAAGACAAATTGACAAATTTATGTAAAATAAATCCAGCAACGATTGAACATCCGATAAGGACATGTCGCCATTTCTCTAGGACACCCACCCTTGCGGCAAGTTCATCCTTGATCTTCTGTATCTCTTTGTTCTGTTGTGAGTGCTGTTGTGCAGCAGCAGTCATAATCTCTTTTGTGTTGGTAGTAATGCGAGAGTGAAGTTCATCTATCTTTGTAGTTAGTTCTATGCGACGAATTTCTAGTTTGGCATCTGCTGCTACGGTTGATTCTTCTTGTCGAGCAATCTTCTCTTCATGTACGGCAAGCATACGATGGATAGAGTTGGATACATCGGTTAGTTTTTCAATCGCAACATCCAAACGGTCATGTATTTTTGCTTGGTCCTGCACCTCTTTTTTAAGAAGTCTAACCTCTGTCTCCAACTCTGCCATGATATTAGTCTTCAGATTTCAACATGGTTAGAACACCCCATGTGATTGCTGCAAGTGCAGCATACTTTGCAAAGGGTCCAAGGAACAACACCACAAGACCAACAGCGATAAGTGCGCCGCCGTCCCATGATGTACGTTCCATTACTCTACTTTTAATCCAATTAAACATATTATTTCTCCTCTAGTTGTTTTATTCTGGCTTCTAGACTGTCGATTTTTACTGCGACATTTGGGTATTTTGTTTTCCAATTTGATTCATCTGCAAGAACCTTCAATCCCAATTTCCTAGATGCCCATGATGCAACATCATCAACCTTACGGTAGAACCATTTTCCCATCTTGGTATCAGAGAACCAAGAATCTGCGGCACTACCAATAATGGCAGAGGCAATACTACTAATTAAAAAGAACCACATATCAAATCGGATAAGGTTCTTGAGATGTGCATTCACACACACCACAACCACAAGGCATATTTTTATCAGTCATACCAACTCCTATTGGTTCAGAACAAACTAAGTTGTCGCAATGACACTCATGTTGACAACGATTACAATTTGTAGTACCAAGACCGTATTGTCCGTTTAGACGATTAAAACCCTCCGCCATCTAATTCTCCTAGCCCCAATCGGGCCGTGAACATTTTTCGCAACGACAATTTTTACAAACTTCAATAGAACCCTCTGGACCTTTATCCCGCTGTTTTCTAAACTCTTTTGTAAGAGTCACACCACAATGAGATTCATGACCACAATTCTTACATGTTGTCATCATCACCCTCTCTTGGAATGATTGACCAACGACCAAATACAACAACTGCATAGTATGCTGCATTAATTTTCCAAGATGGTACATTAGGAGAAGCATCCTTCATTGCCATCAAGAATACATTGTCTGAGGCTTTCTTTGCAAACTTAACATTATTAATAATTTTATTAGCATTGGGATGTGAATCAAGACTACCCTCTTTAGAACGATACTGACGAATTCTTAGATAGAGGAGGTCATGAATAATTGCTGCCCGTGCAACATCCCAAGGTGCAATGAGATTCCAAAGAATTTTAGGAGTAGATGCAAGATCAGTTTTAAATCCCTTTTTACAGGTAATCTTGTTATCAGGACATTTGACACCGATAGCTTCAAGAGATTTGATATCAATCTCATCATTTTGATATGATAACGCTCGTGACAATACCCATGCCTTGGGTGGGGTAAATTCCGCTTCTATCTTATTGTTGAACTTTCCCATTTTTCTCTTCCTTCTCTGGTGATACTGCCTTCTCATAATAGACAATGATCTGCTTCTGTTGTTCTATATATCGCCTCAGTTCAGCAAAGTTTAGACTCAGGTTCTCATAATCCTTTACCGAAAGAGCAATATAAGAATCTGCGCCATTCTTCTTTGTATATTCTTTAACAAATTCAGCGTAGTTTACTTTTGAAACTACATAGATTTTTATATCATTTAGCTGGACTTGCTTTGGCCTTGCTACTATTGGAACTTCCGTCTTTACTGTTTTTGTTACCGTCACTACCTTTGGCGGCGGCATCAGACTGCACCCCCCCAGTAGGATCAGTGATGTCAGCAAGATCGTTCCATAAGCGATTGGTCGCATTTTGCATCCTCTTTTCTATCAAACCCGGTTTCTTATTTGCCAAGTGTGTTAGGTTATGTTTCTGCAAAGTCGCACGGAGTTGATCACCATAACCCTCTGCAATTTGCAATTCCTTCTGTAGTTCTCTATTTAGTTCTGCGTTTTTTGCAATATCATTCTGTAGGGTCGCAATACTCTCTTCACTGATCTGAATTGCAATTTCAAGCTTTGCATTGTTCTCAGTCAGAATAGCAATGCGTTGCTGGGTATCCTTATAATATAAATACCCACCGTAACCTACAGCGCCGAGCACACCCATGATAATCAGAAACAAATAAACTTTAATCATCAGTCAATATACATGTTAAGTTCATATTTACTACCAGTATTGTAAACTTGAATATGAACATTCTGTTTCTTGTCTGTAGCAAGGGTGTAACTGTTGGTCTTACCATTGCTTGGTTTTCTTGGACCACTCGCAACCTTGCTATCAATCTCATCAGGGTCTACGGTCACGCCTTTGCTCTTTGCGAACTGGTATGCGTGTTGCATGGCACCAGAGAAGTCCTTGTGATACAGTTCGTATCCAGTTGCAGACTTTGCAGCATTCACTGGTTGAATGTTAGCCATAGGTTTGGCTGTATCGTATCCAGCACCATATGCAATTTCAGAGACAACATCCTCTTTAACCTTCTCAATAAACTTGCTCTGGCCTTTTGCAGACTCTCTTGCAGCACGCCGTGCTTCAAGGCGAGCACGATGTTCCCGATATGATTTAGTTCGAGCATCCACCATTGAACGGTCAATCAGAGGCTTCTTCTTCTTACCGCCATCAGGGTTCATATCTACTGCACCACTGCTTGCGTTATTAGCAGGAGCATCTTCTTCTATCCCACTATATGGGGATACTTCTGTCCAGCGTTTCATTTTATGTCCTCCAAACTAATGTAAATCTTTTCTTGTGTCTTAACATGAATAATAGGAAATATTTCAACCCCAAGAACCGTATCAATCGGTGATTCATCATCAAACGCAATGACCTTATCACCGGCCTTTGCTTGTAGTTCTTCTTCTTCTGTATTTAGGATATCGTTGACTAGGGTGTACTCTCCCTTGGGGAGTACCTCTCCAAATCCAATGACTTCCTCTGAAATAGTGTTGTCAATCTCGTATCCCTCTTCTTTGAGATACTTCATGAACTCCTTCTCAAACATATCAGGGTCATCAACAGACTCCTTGAATGTGTCTTTGAGTAGGAATAGGGCTGCAGCATAGGTTCCCAACTTAGTTCTAAGTCCGGGCACCTTGCCAAAAATCTTTTTGATGTTGAATACTAGTTTATGGAGAACAGTATATGCAGACTTTTCCTCATCTGTTTTGAGTTGGGTGGGTTGCATACCACGGGAGACAGTTTTCTCCGTTATCCGTTGACCATCTTTATCAATGATACCCAGTTTAAAAGCAGGCATCTGGTCAAATGGTGTTACAAGCAGTTTTATGAATCTGTATGTAACAAATAAGTCTATCGCTCTTCCCATTAGATTTTCCTTAATATGTTTGTAACATCATCATCCAAATCAATTTCGTTCAGTTCATCTGGATTAATCATATTTAGGAAAAGTAGAAAAGACTTCAAGACTTCAATATATTCTGGTTGTGTCTTAAAAAGTAAAAGGGTAACACATGCCTCATTTCCAAACAAGTTCCTAAGAATAATAATATGGTTTAGAAGCAACCGTTCTTTTAATACTCCACTCACTCTATACTTCTTTAGTAGACGTTTAATATATTTAAACCTCTTCATATCATCATGAAACTCTTTTTCACCTTCACAATGTGGATTCTCATAATGTTTAATAGCATACATCATGAAATTAATATTAGTTATCTTCTCATACATTTTATTGAATAGAAGCAGTCAACCTACATGAATTATCCTCTTGCATTTCATAATTTAGTACTAGTTTTAGACCACCCTCTACTTGATGCGAGATGCCGTCATCTGCTTCAAACTCGTCATATGGAGTATCCAAACCTTTACCGAAACGACCACCAAAACTGGTTAGGGGCAAATCATAAGAACCACTTTCACCTTCCATCATAGGGACTTCATCAAATGTCAGCCCAATTTTACTTAGAGAACTTCTCAACCTACTAACAACCATCTCTGGGATCATCGTTCCGTCGATTGTAGCTCTTGCTACTGTACCTACAAAAGAATTAAGCGCCCGTACAACTCTGGGATCAGAATAATTACCTGTTGGGATATCTTGGTTTAGAGTAGCAATAGTTGTCTGAAATGTTGCTTCATCTAATGCGAATTTCTTAAATGTTTTCATTTTATTCGTCCTTTGGTTCTACATCACAGGGGATAAAATCTCTAATTTGTTCTTCAAGGAATTTAGGTTCTTCTTTAATGAGTTTCTTTTTGATAGCCTCAATAGGTTGTCCAACCCAATGTTCCCAATTTACCTCTGATAAAACTTCAACCATTTAATTCTCCCATTCGTAAAATGGCGGGGGGGACAAGCCCCCCACACCAAAGTAGTATACTATTATGTAAGCGCTGGACCTGTTCCAAGATCACCCGCAACATTTGTAGCATGAGCAATCCAGTACCAAGCAGCACCTGTCCAGAGAGCAGTTGCACTTTCACCAATAGCGTTGAAAGTAGCAATATTACCTGCTCCGCCGGGCGTGGCCAAAGTAACTGTAGGTGGATTCGTCACTGCTTCTGTAGCAATGAACGTATGAATCTGACCCGTGACTGTACCGTCAGCCAAGGTAACCGCACAAGCCGCATCTGCACCACCAAGAAGGTGAATACCCTTTGTAAGTGTAGCAGCACCATTAACAATGATGGTTTCTACTGTGTTGGTTGCCAGAGGAACGGGATTAAGGTTCATGAAGTTTGCAACAGAAATCTTCTTATTGATCGGTGTACCCGTTGGGTCATCGATGACGTGCAACAGATCAACAGACGCAATTCCTGTGGAAAGGTCTGTGAGTGCTGTAATTTTCTTATCTGCCATTTTGGCTTCTCCTTATATAAACCCACGAAATTGTGGGAATGTTACTGTAAATATTAGTCAGTACCGCCGACTACTCCATCGGGGTATTCACTATTCTCCACATCACTAACAGTTGTTTCTTCAACTGTTTCATCATCATCTAAGTCTTTAGCGAAGGCATCACACTGCTGAAATGCACCCATTAGTGCGTTCAGCAGTGCTTGGTCTTCAGCAATCTTCTTTTGCGCTTCTGCAATACGTCCCTGAACCGCTTCGATATCTTTCGCAATAACCTGTTTGCGTTCATTAATTTTTTCAAGATCGATCATAATTTTTCCTTTCAATATCAAATTATGTATAGTTATTTATAACAGTTATTACTATGCAGCAGTAACAGTTACACCATTTAATACAGAAGCAGTACCACTGGCTGATCCAGCCTGTGTGTATACAGCAATATCACTGGTATAATCTTCCACATCAAATCTATCATTTACGTTTGCGGCCGTATCTTGTACAAGTCTGCCACCTTGATGATCATCTGTATCACCCTCAAGAGAAATATTAACATCATCATCGCCGCCGGTCATAGTTAGATCAGTAATGTCAGCTGTTCCTGTTACACCAGCAATAGTGAAGTCTACGGCTTCTGCCATAATTGCATCACCAGCATTAGTAGAACTGCCGTCTGTTCCATCAAGTGCTAAGAAGTCTCCTTGGGTATCTCTTGTTCCTGATTCTAACAAGATTGCAAGTATGGAATCACCATTTTCCTGATCCATATTAGCAGTACCGTCAAAGATGATTGCATTTCTTCCTTCACCAGCGCTATCACCAGCACCAGCACCATTAAATGCAAGGAAACCAGCCGTCGAAGTAGTCAAAGTACCTCTAAAAGTAATTTTATTAGTACCTGATCCAGAATAATACATACAAGCAGCTGTGCTGTCTTCAACCATATCAGTTGAACCTAAACGAGACAGTAAAATATATGCCTTGTTAGTAACAGTCTGGTTTGCTGACCAAGCAGCTGACGTTACATCAACTGCTTCATCGAAAGTAATTGAAATGTCAAATGTTCCAGCGTCAGCAACTGCTCCTTCTGAAAATCCGATTGATACTGGTGTAGCAGAACCAAAAACTTCTGCTAAATTACTAATACAAACCAGAACTTCTGGTTGCGCCGCTTTGTTATCATTACCCGAAGCTGCAAGGCCAGGAGATAAACCCCAACCACCAGCAACAGCAATGGCATTTTCTCTCGCCCCCCCTGATCCAGCAGCATTTGAATCTAGTGGTAGGAACTTGGGTCGGCTTTCCGCCGATGTACTTGATCCCCATAAGCTCATTGTATTTCTCCTTTATTCTTCTAGGTAGGAGGCAGAAATGTAAGTATCTCTGCTTTATTCGTCCCAGAATCTATTATTGTTTCTATTTATACTATTTAAAACCCAGACGTTTCAATTCAGCAATGGTTTTACCCACTTCTGTGTGGTGAACGCCGATACCACCATTCGATTCCCATTCTACAATGTTCTTTTTATAATCATCAATCAATACGTTTGGTTCCCCATCAGTCATTGCGAATTTCTGTTTATCT
>Ga0302132_10000705_pt1 | contig 19107 bp, 46 predicted proteins | sample CB9_321_MG_FD_203113 | JGI IMG/M metagenome (GOLD analysis project Ga0302132, IMG submission 203113) | Marine microbial communities from Western Arctic Ocean, Canada - CB9_32.1 | ecosystem: Environmental > Aquatic > Marine > Oceanic | place: Canada: Western Arctic Ocean | collected 2017-09-19
CTTGCAACAGCTTACGAAAGTCAAGAAGCTGAAGTAGCAGCCGCTCAAGCGCAGGCTGTAGCCGCGAGTGAAGATATTACAGCCTCTGAAACTCAAGAATGCTGCGAAAAGCCCGACGACTGCGAAACTCCCAAGGAGTGTCCTGGCGAATAGCTCTCTATAATTCTCTATAGTCCACTGTAGTGCTGAGCTACTTTCGGTTCTCTATCGTCCACTATAGCATTGGGCTACTTTCGGTTTTTTTTAAAATCGATTTTGATTATGAAAATACCCACCCCCCCGCAAGATTTCTAAATTGCGTTGAGGTTTTCTTTTGAAAAATGGGGGGGAGTGCTTGAACTGCCCCAGTTACTATCGACTATCGACTATCAATAGAGATTGCGATAAAAATGGCTATGGCTGTAATTAAGATAGGTTCAATCATTTTTAATATAAGTTAATATGTTTACTTAAACATTGCGAGCATTGCAGGACTGACTGCGTCCATGTCAATCTGTTCCTCGTCGTCTTCGTCGATGGGGTCAACGTCAACGTCGGTCTTGAGCAAGACGACTTCGTCAAGGATGTCCTCTTTCGAGGCTTGGGTTTGTGTACCGTCAATGCCTTCTTGGACATCTTGCTCAGCTTTAAGCTCAGCAAAGAGGGATTGAAGGGCGAGAGGGAGTTTTGATATACTTTTCATAATGTGGTTTTTAATTTGATTCTTTTAATAGTTTGACAGAAATTTTGACAAAGTCAAGCGAATAGGAAAGTTTTTTTCAACTTCCCTTGAGAGCCTCCAACTCTCCACGGATGTGGTTGACGTGCATTGCACGCATTGCACGCAATGAGTTCTTGCGTGACTTGTTAAGTCGTGCAGTCCACTCGTTAAGTTGGGTTTGAAGGCGAATGATTTTTTGTTCTTTTTTCATAATGTGGTTTTTAAAAGGTCTTTCTTAATTTTCTATGTAATACATTATAAAGCATTTTGCGAAAAATACAACGACAAACTTCGGCCCCGAGGCCAGTCATAGAGCCAAACAGCAAAATAAATGCACAAAAAATTGCCTAAAGCTCTCTAAATTGCGGAAAATTCGGCGGAAAATCATTTAATCGGATTAAATCGAATTTAATTCGGAATAAATACTACTTGTATGCACTTGTATGTATAAAGTCATCGGCCGCCAGCCCAGTGATAGAGCCAAATGGCACGGCGCGGGCTGCACGTCCCGTGCCAAAACCATCGGCCCGCAGCCCAGTCATAGAGCGGGCTAGCGCTCGATGCCCGACCAACACAAGAAGCAAAGGCCAACCGACCCAACGGCAAACCCTGCACATATAATAATTGTAATCATTTTTAATATAAATTATTCATCGTGCAAAATCCAAATTGCTTGATCGCTCGGCAAGTCAAGTTGATCGGTGACTTCTTCAAGCCTGTCCTCATTGGCTAAAACGCAGTCAATGCTCATGGGTAAATCTCGACCAGTATCTTTATAAAATGGATTATCCTTGCGTAAAATAATGTTGTGCTGGTTTAATGAGGTGAGGACAAAAGGGACTTCTGACAAATCTTTCATTTTGCTTTTTTGAATACTAAAACGTAATTGTTGTTTTTCTTGTCTTTAATGACTTGATACTTTTTTCCGATTGTAATCATTTTCTTTCTTAATTGTTTAAAATGTTTCTTGTGATGCGGTCAAAGGATTTGTTAATCTCTTCGTGCTGGTGTTTCTGTAAAGCCTTTTCTTGTTCATCAGTCCAAGGGGTTTCCTCGATTTCTTGAACATCAATAACCTTGGCAACCTGCCCAAAGTCTGTCCACTTGTCCCCAACCTTTAGAGCTTCATTGGTTTTGATTGACTTGCGGTGTCCAACTTCCAGCCAGGTTGATGGTGTTGCTTGGATGATTTCTAATGTTACTTGATACATGGTTTTTGATTCTTTATATAGTTTGACAGAATAATGTTTAAAGTCAAGCGTTTTCTCGCTGTAGCCTGTTAAGCTTGGCAACGAGATGCTCGCGATGCATTGCACGCATTGCACGCAATGAGTTTTTGCGTGAGCGGTTCAGCCTGTCAGTCCATTCTTGGATCTGCTTTTCAAGGCGAGCAATTTCTTGCGTTTCTGTTGCGTGAATAAGTTGGTTTTTTGTCATAATGGTTTTTTTGTTTGTGGTTTAAAATAAAGGTTTACAGATCAAGGATCTGCTTGACTACAACGCCATTGCTGGCATTGAGGAGGTGGGTAACTTCCCCACCGATTGAGGAACAATGTTCATGCTCCGCATCCCAGCGGGCGAGATTGACCTCGGCAGATTGCTTGGCAAGCTTGACGGCTTGCTTAGGTGACTTGGAGAACCCAAACCCGCAAGCGGAATCTCCAGCGTGAGGTGTGATGAAAAAGTGAGTGGCTTTGAATAACTGCATGGTTTTTATCTTTCTTGGTTAGGTCTTTCTTAATTGTCTATGTACCATTATAAAGCATTTTTCGAAAAATACAACGACAATCTTCAGCTCTGAGGCTAGTCATAGAGCCAAACAGCAAAATAATCTCATAAAAAATCGCTTAAAGCTCTTTAAATTGTGAGAAATTCAGCGGAAAATCATTTAATCGCATTTAATTCGATTTAATTCAGATTAAATACTACTTGTATGCATTTATATGCATAAAGGCATCGGCCGCCAGCCCAGTCATAGAGCCAAATGGCACGGCGCGGGCTGCACGTCCCGTGCCAAAAAACCCTGCCGAGGAGAACCACCAACCTCGACAGGGCCACCATAAATAAAAGTTAATACTTTTTAAGCAAGAAACTTCATCCAGTCCATCAGAACAACGTGCGACACATACAGAAGGGTAGTCAAGGCGAATATAATTAATGGAGTTTTCATGTTTTTGTTTTTTTTGATGATACTTAAAAGTTAATCTTTTGTAATAGCTTCGACAAATCTGACTTGGTCAAAGTTGGGATTGAGATCCTGAAATTTTACTGACAGATCAAAGGCGATAGCTTCGACAACATTCATTACTGAATTGTGGTGACTTGTAGACCCAGGAGACGCAATAGTGTAAGCCTTGTTAAGGGTTTGGGCGATAAGTTCAAAATGTTTCTTTGTCATAATAGTTTTTTCCTTCTTTTAGAATAAGTTAAATTGTAGGTTTGGGTTTTTTGTAATCACTTCGACAACACGGAAAACATTTCCGCCTTGTTTAAATAAAATGCTGTTCATCTCGCAAACGGAAAGCTTTCCGTCCGTGGTCATTGTAACGCCTGACTTGACAACAGAATTGTCATCAGGGTTGATAATATCAATTAATAGTTTATGCATGGTTTTTTTGGTTTGTGGTTTTTAATCTTAATATAATAATAGTATGACAGAATTTTTTATAAAGTCAAGCGTTTAATCTACGAGGCAGTCAGCCTTGACCCATCGAGAGTTCATCACGCAAGATCCTTCATCCTTTAAAATTTTGTTGAGATGTGAGCGACTACTGGCAACCCGAACCCGTGGCAGGCTTGACTTGTAGCAACCTTCTTGGTCAAGTGTTGTCCAGATTGCGACATTGTAATGTGTCGACCATTTGCGGATTTCAATTTTCTTTTGCATAATATGTGGTTTTTTAATTGAGTTAATTTAATTAGTTTATTCTTATAGTATGACAGAAAATGGGAAAAACTCAAGTAGAAAGATCGGCCGTGAGGCCAGTGATAGAGCCAAACAGCAAAATAATTGCATAAAAATCGCATAAAGGCCGCTCGAATCGTTAAAGTTTTTCGATTAAATCATTTAATGGGATTTAATTCGGATTAAATACTAAATAAATGTAACTTGTATGCACTATAAGCATAAAGCTATCGGCCGCCAGCCCAGTGATAGAGCCAAATGGCACGGCGCCGCCTGCACGTCCCGTGCCAAAAAAGAATTGCCCGCCGAGGAGAACCACCAACCTCGACGGGCTACCATGTCATTGTAATCAAAGTTAATCTTTTGTAACAGCTTCGACAAATCGTGCTTGGTCAAAGTTTGGATTGAGATCCTGAAATTTTACTGAGAGGTCAAAGGCGATAGCTTCAACCGCATTTTTGTTGTGGTCGTGCTTGTGTGCCTTGTTAAGTGTTTGGGCGATAAGTTCAAAATGTTTCTTTGTCATGGTCTTTTAATGTTTTTCGGTTAATGCAATAATGGTCAATCCAATAAAGGTCAATGCCGTCATGGCAATGGTGATCTCGACTAAATTGTAGGATAACCAATAAAGAGGGTTTGAAGTGATGTCTGACATGGCATTACCTTTTTAAGCACTTAGAGGCAAAACCCTTGGCAAGATCTTCGCTACCAAATTCTTTGAGGAATTGTTCAACCTCAAACACAACGGAGGAAATCGCATCGTGAGCAACCTTCTTGTGGCTTTCATTGTGGAAGGGTAACGGAAGGTTTGGGCATTTAACCTCAAGGTTAATTGCATTAATAAGGGTTTGAATCTTGGACTTTTTTGTGATGAATTTTTTCATATGGTTTTTGTTTTGTGGTTTTAATCTTAATCTTTTAATAGTCTGACAGAATTCCCTGTAATGTCAAGGCTTTTAGGAAAAAAATGGATGTTTTTTCACTTGCCAAGGCATGAAGGCAACACGCTTTTGACTGCGGTACTTACGGCAAAGGATTTGGTTGCCCAACCGATCGGTGCGGTAGTTTGGGTCAATTACTTGAAAGACAGCTCCTGTCTTGTTTGTTACTATATCATTTAATTTAATCATGACTCTAGTATGACAGAATTTTTTATAAAGTCAAGTGTTTTGTCAAAGTTTTTTTGCGGTGAACAAATGTATGCAAAATACCTACAAATCAAGTTGGCACGGCGCGAGCTGCACGCCCCGTGCCAATCTCGCTAGTGCGCGAGCAGATCCTCAAGGCATAGATCCCAATGGAGATCGGCCTTGCGCTGCAAATCTTGTTCCTCCATGTCCGTCAGGATTCTGTCCTGTTCCTCAGGTGTGGGTTGCTGGGAATCGAGCCAAGCGCCGAAGCCGTGAACAGTTAAAGCGCGTTCGGTTGAATCTTGGCGGGCGAGGTCTTGGATTGTCATAATGGTTTTTTGTGTGTGGTTAATCTTAAGTTTAAAGAATTATCTCATAATAAAAGGCTTTTGTCAATGACCTTTTTGAATCTTTTTTTGTGCTAAAAATGTATGCAGTTTTATCTTGTTTGAATTGTCGAGATCCGAAAATCGAACCATTGTGGTTGCGATGGCAAAATCGCTTGGGGCATTTGCTTTGCCGATTAACTTTGTAAGGTTGCCGATAATAATTTGTTTGTTCATGGTTTTTAATTTTCTATGGTTTTAGTATGACAGATTTTTCTGTAAAGTCAAGGGTTTTTTAATTGACCCTGTTCGCAGGGCTGGCTTGCGAAGGATGCTCGCAAGCGTGAACGCTGACAACCCTAACGCATCTACGGGAATGCTCGCCTTCTGCGCCTTCGCCAAAGAAAGAATTGACCGCTTCCTGAGCGTTTGCGCCCCAAGCTGAAGCCCTAAAGGAATGATTGGGGTTGCTGTTGGATTGAAGCAACAGGGCAAACCGAGGTTGCGCCAGTAAGGCTTGATGCTGACGGTGCAACGAATTGACTGCACGTAATTCACTTGCGGACAAGTTCTGGTTTGGTCTTCTGACTGGTTGGCTTCCCATGGTTTTTGATTTTGTGGTTTTAATTAAACTATTCTTATAGTCTGACAGAAAATTGTATAAAGTCAAGTGTTTTGTGAAAGTTTTTTCGTTAGCGCTAAATGTATGCACTTTTAATACACATGCACTTGGCACGGCGCGGGCTGCACGTCCCGTGCCAATCCTGAACGTAGGCCTGTAAGTGACTTCCGCGTCGCCCTACCCTATCGGGTAAGATAAGCGTATATAAAAATCGCTACAATAAGAATAAATACTGATTCAGCCATTAGTAAGGTCTTTGTGGGTTTTTTCGTTATCGTCTAGGTCTAACACTTTCATCCTTCGCTTTTGGGCAAGCTTTTTAGCAAAACGAACCGCCTCGATGCGCGAACTGAATTGATCCACGAGCTTGTTGTAAATACTAACATTTATCCAGTTGTCGAAGTTTACGTGTCTTTCGATTTTAATCATTATGCTATAACTTTAAAGGTTTTATTGGTGAACAGCCAAAAAGTGCCTTTGGGCATTCCCTTAACATTTGCAGGACGAAAAAAGGTCGCCTTGGTCGTGAGATCCTCTTTGACCTCGGCAACTTCAAATTCATCTCCCACGTTAAGAAGGTGTTCATTTATACGAAGTGGTTTTATAACTTTTAATCTTATCATGCTTCTAGTTTGACAGGTTTTTAGTTTTTGTCAACTCTTTTTTCTATACCAATGGGTTTGAGGGTAACGGATTTCCTTGTGCGATTAAGCTTTCAAGCTCTTTAATCTTTTTCAATTCTTCTTGCGCCCCAAGGATGAGAGAAACCGCTAAGGTATCTCCATGCTTTGCTTTTTCAAAATTGTCGGCGAGGATCATTGCTAGTGTTTCTTTTGTCATGTTTTATAATTTTCTATGTGTTTTACGATTTTCTATATCTTTAAGTATGTAGGCTTTAAGGCGTTTCTTCCAGTTGTTAAAATTTTGATCTTTCATGCGTTAACGTAGTTTTCGAGTAATCTTTTTGTTTCGGTGGATGCAGATCCAGCGTAGTGTTTCCACTCGCCATCTACTTTTTTAAAGAGGTGACTCCATTTTGCATAATAGTCAAACATTCTCAAGAGTCCGTTAGGTAATAATTCTGGTTGTCCGTAATAGTTCATGATTTTTTCTTTTGGATTCTTTCCATCACTATAGTTGCCCGCTCCTTTGCGTCTTCTACGCTCAAGTGACTGCAAACTCTTTTGAAGGTTTCCCAGTCCAGCCGAGGCTCAGGCAAGGACAACCAAACTACTTTTCTTTTCCAACTTTTCATAACCTTAGTATGACAACATTTTACGTAAAGTCAAGGGTTAATCGCAAAAAAAGTAAAATAATTTAACCTAGTGTTTGTATGCACTTGTATGCACTTGTCGGCCGTCAGCCCAGTGATAGAGCCAATTGGCACGGGGCGTGCTGCACGTCCCGTGCCAAAAAAGCCCTGCCGAGGAGAACCACCAACCTCGACAGGGCGCACCATGCCTATACAAAAGTTAATACTTTTTAATACTTATGCAGTATCAAGCTCTTCTTGAAAATCAATTTTCTCTCCAATCTTTTGTTTGATCCACTCTTGGACATCATCCGCTTGGAGCTTTGCCATTAGATAGCTGATCTGTTCTGGACTTTGCCAGCCAATAACATCATCAGCGCAAGAAAGCGGAATCCACTCCTTGCCTTGAAACGCTCCTACTTCGTAAAGGTCAGACTCAACGCTTCCATAAAGACCTCGGCCAGCTACGACAGAAATTGAGATGCTGTTGCCAAGCTTGCAACTAGCTTGAACGCTTTCCGAGTTGTTTGCGTGAGGTTTAAATTCTAAGTCTTTGAATAATTTCATGGTAATAATAATGTAGTAGTTTTAGGTTTTTGTCAAGTAGAATTTTAATTCTTCCGAGTAAGGTTTCCAAGCTTGGTCTTTCATAGGTTTAAGAATTTTCGTCTTCCATGTCAGAAAAAACCTCGTTAAGCTCATCATGGTCGAGAGCCGAGTCTGTCCAGCTTACTCCGTCAGGAGTCTCGAAAGCTAGACTGGTAGTTTCGTTGACTTCCTTCATGCCAGCGACAAAATCGAGATAGTTTGAAAAATACTTTGCGAAATTATAAATTCCTTCATCTCCGCCAATCCAAAGGGCGACGTTCCAGGTTGCGTGATTGCTCCAGCCGTTGTATTCGTTTTCTTGTGTCATAATTTTTTTTGGTTCGTTTAATTTTGTACCTTTTAGTATGACAGAATTTTACATGAAGTCAAGTAATAATTGAAAAAAGATAAAGTTTTTTTGCCTGCCTTAAGATATATGCAAAATGCATACAAATGTAATTGGCACGGGGCGTGCAGCCCGCCGCGTGCCAATCTCACATGGCATGGTAGCAGAGCGGGGTGATGGGCTTTTTATGCAAAATGATTACATATCGTGGAACGAGTGATAACCATAATCGAGATCCACGGCCTCGTCCTGCCTCCACTGGTTTTGACCAGTAGCATCAGGAGACTGAGCATCCGCCAGAAACTCCTGAGCGTCTTGGCGTGCGTCGCGCTCACCAGCCTGATACTGGTCGGCCCAGATCCGCCAGTTGTCGCCCGTGTCGGCATAAACGGAGGGATTCATGCAATTGGACTCCCGACCCTCAAAGCCTGCATCGAATGCATCCTTGGCGAGTTGGTTGGTGTCGGTGATGTAAGTTTTGGTTGGATCGGACATGGTTTTTATTCTATAGGTTAATCTTAATTATAATAATAGTATGACAGAAAATTTAGTGAAGTCAAGGCTTTTAGGAAAAAAATGGATGCTTTTTTAATCCCTTGCAACGGATGCCATGCCTGACTTGTGACTGATACAAACGGCAATTTGCAACTTCGCCCCAACTAGGATGATTGACAATTTCTTCAATCTCGTAAATTTCTCCTGTACTGGCGGTAACAATGTCGCCCTTTTTTAATGTGGTTTTTACTTTAATCATAACCCTAGTATGACAGAAAAATCTATAAAGTCAAGAATCAATTACACAAAAAATAAAGTTTTTTTGCGGTGGACAAATGTATGCATTTTGCATACAAATTAAGTTGGCACGGCGCGGGCTGCACGTTCCGTGCCAATCCTGAGATTGCCAAATCCCCGCAGGCTTCCTCCTAAGGGTAATATTTGGAGCTTCTCTATTTAGCTCCTATTTGGAGCTTCTCTATTTAGCCCCTATTTGGGCAAAGGACATATAATTTTTCTTGCGCCTCTTTTCTTTCTTCGGCCTCTCCATGCACCATAAGATCAAGAAGGTAATCAATCAATTGTACCCTTGACATATTCATGTCCTTAATGGCAGGATCTGTTTCTATTGTATCTATTGTATGCATAATTAATCAATTCTTTCTATCCTGCCTTGAATGGCGTTTCAACATCCAGATTTAAAGATTCTGCATTTATATAAAACATTTCTTCATCCTTCTCCATCGTTGCGTATATATCATCATATACATATTGACACAAATCTTTAAGGTCAAGACCATCAACAATCTGCTCTGCTACTTTTTCTATGTTTTCTTTTGTGTATTCCATAATTAATTTATTTTACCTAACCATGTGCTTGATCCAACCAAAATAATGACTGATGCGATTGATGCTAGTATTGCGATAATAAGACTCATTTTTTTCTTTCTTTAGTGTTGTTGTTAATTTATCCTTAGTCAACGGGGTATTTTCTCATTTCTTCTACAAGTTCATAATCTTTCTCTGACCAAAACAAGTCCTCTTCAAAACAATAATAAGAATAATTCTTTTTAACCTTGTGCCAAACATAAAGGAATGTCTTGCCGTTCGCCCCAATGAAAGGGGTTTCTGTTTCTGCACAACCCACCTGATAATCTGGATGTGCAAATGAGAGTTCTCGTGGGTAAGTGAATTTCATAATGTATCAGTTAATATTCCAATTACAACAATAAGAAGAAGACCAAGGACTACGATTGGAATCATCATTCGTACAGCTTTCTCATGCTTGGGGAGATCGCGTCCATGTCGATTTGATTTTCATCATCTTCGTCAATGGGGTCAGTATCCACTTCTGTATCTAATTGTTTAAGCTCATCCTTAACATCTTCTTTGGTTATAGGCAGTAGGCCATTTTCTGTAATAATCCTCTCCGCTTCAAGATCTGCCTTTAGTTCATCAAAAAAGGATTGTTTAAGTCCAAGACCTGCTAATGCTTTTTCTAATTTAATCATGGTTTTAATTATGGGGATTTATGCTCTGGTGTCAAGGTCTTTATGCGTAATTGTTATCTTTTTACGGCCTTTCCAGTCGTAGGATACTTCATTGCAGTCTACTTCTTCATTGAATGCTCGATACATCCGTTGGGTCTCTGTTTGGAAGCGCATGATCTTTGCATAAGCCTGTTCATCAGAAAAGCCAAGCTTTTTAAGTTCCTGCACTAATGCTTCCCTAGCATGGTTGAAGGCATCCAACAAATCAAGGATTGGTTGGGGTTCTGAAGGCGGGGGCGGTGGTGGCAAGTCTCTCATTTTACTTTTTTGAATTACGATTGTTTTCTTGAGCGGTACGAACCTTTGGGCGTACCATGACGTTTGGGTCAGTTAATGATGCCACCAATGGTTGATTACCTGTATGAGAAGACTTCTTGCCATACTTGGTGGATTTGCTACTTTCTCTAATTTTCTTACTCATTTTTTAACTTTCTATGCCTTTAGTATGACAGAAAATTAAACAAAGTCAACCCCAATCGCAAAAAAAGAAAAAAAGTTTTAAGGCCAGATTGGCACGGGCCCAGCTGCACGCCCCGTGCCAAAAGCTAAAGTTCGCAAGAATTAAACCATTGTTGGGTTTCGGCGTGCCAAGCTAACGGATAAACATCTCGGTTTGTCCAGATCCATCCGTTTTCTATTGGCCAATAAAGCCAGACCCCTCCCGCTCCATCGGACTCTGGGTACATCCATCCCTTGTTACAATGGTAAATCCACCAATCTCCTGTTTGGTAATAACCACCAAGCCAAGGCGATATGTGCCACGCATCTGTTGCAGAAAATACGTCCTGCTCTAAGTTTATGGCATCGGTGTTCCATTCTTCTTGGACATGGCGATCACGTTGGCCCGCGAGAGGCGTAGCAATCAATAGGGCTAATAATATAAACTTTTTCATGAGTTTTTGCTATCTACAAATTTTGCAAGGCGAATGAGTTCATCTCTAATGCCTCTGACGGAGTCGGCGTTGGCTTTTGGGTTTCTGAGTACCTCAACCATGACTGGTATGAGAGCCTCCCATGTTGGTGTGATATCTATGGTTTTTATTCCTTCTTTAATCTTCATACATTTAAGTATGACAGATATACAGGTGATGTCAACCCCTATCGCAAAAAAGATAAAGTTTTTTTAAGTGTCGGTCGTAAGGCTGGTTATAGAGCCAAATGGCACGGCGCGGCCTGCCCGTCCCGTGCCAAAACCATCGGCTCTCAGCCCAGTCATAGAGCGGGCTGCAGCCGATCGATTTAGGTAAGTAAATACTTACTACTCATAATCCCTAAATGCTATGGCAAAGGGAAAGCGAGGAATCCCATCGGGAGTCAACTCAAAAAACTTTATGGTTGCGAGTTGCCCAATATAATATTCTCGATTATCGAGAACCTCCTTGAGGTATTCAAAGTTGCCCTTGACGTTAGAATTAAAAGTTCTATCAGTTGTGGGGCAATAGCATACTAAATGCTTTACAGTTCCAGTACGATTGCCATCGCCTTCTTCAATATCAAGCACCTTATATTCCGCATCCGTAAACTCTTTACGCTTCAATAGGGTAGCACTCCGCTTGTTTTCATATGGTGCGTCCTTGCGAACCATTTGACCCTCAAACCCCTTCTTGAGCCACTCCGCATAAAATTCGTCCAGAGTCTCCTTGTCGGAAATGTTTTCGGTAGGCACAAGCACAACGCTGGAGTCAGGTCTTTGGGGGGCAAAGCGCAGACAAAATTCATCGAACCTTTCGCTAAATGTGTTTGACTCGTCCAATTCACCTATGCGTGGACAATCATAAATCCAATACTGAATCATTGCCTTTGCCTCTACCATGCGCCCCTTAAAGGCTTGAACCTTTTTAGCAAAAGCATTATCGGTTTGTTTTTCGGAACGAACAGGTACTTGCTTCCTGACGAGAGAAACAATCTTGTTGAAGTCGCTCTTTAAGGCATGGTTGTATAATTCACCATCAAGAATAGCGTTTGGATAAAGATCAAAGAAATACTTCAGTTCTTCAAGGACGTGTGGAATCGTCTCAATCTCACGACCAGTCCTTGTGTGAGAAACAATCTTGCCATTCTTCTTCTGGACGATGCATCTAATCCCATCCAATTTTGGTTGTGAGCAAACTGGATATTCCAATGTTGCTTCTCTATCCTCAAACTTTTGGGCGAGCATTGGTTCGTAAAACTTTTTTGACTCTGCTTTTTTAGGAGTCTCTGCATAACCTGCTTTCAATTTCTTTTCCCAACGAGACTGAGCCTCAAGTTCTGCTTGCCCTTCGTTGGTTGTCGCATTCGCACGACCAATGTTTTTGCCAACGGCAACTCTTGGTTGGTCTGTGGTTTTCTTTCCGTCCACAAGCCCTTTTACGGCATGGTATGAATCATTATCAATTACCATTGTCCATTCTCGTAGTTTTCCGACGGAGTCTACTTTGTATAGTGTTCTAAGTTTTATCATATATATAGTTTGACAGATCCTGACTTAAAGTCAAGCTTTTTTTTGTTTTTTGTGAAATTAAAATGCTAGGCCAGCTTAGGGTTCTCCGAGTACTCAGCGAACACATGAACCGCCTTGGGAGATGCACCTCCCACGTTCCATACTCCCGCCTGACCTAGCAAAGTGAAATTGTGTGTTGTACCTTTTTCTCTCTCCCCTTCGGGTTGTAGGCGCGTGCTGTCGCCTCGTTGTTCAATCTTTCGATCTACAGAAAAAGCAGGCCCTGAGGGGATTCGAACCCCCTGTTCTCTCTCACAAATGATCAGTCCGCTTCCCTTTTACCTAGGATCGGGACGAGAGCGTTTTAAACCTGATATAAACTACAGGGCCACAATAAAAGTCTTTCAATTAACTATAACCAATAATAGACTATAGGGGTTTAAAGTCAAGGCTTTTCTTGAGAAAAATAATCTTTTTTGCGCTTGACTTTTGGCACGGGACGGGCAGCACGCGCCGTGCCAACTCTCAGCCATACCGTACCCTGAGGGGCATGGGGAGGTGGCATGCGGCGCCATATTTAGCCTATTTGGCTAATTATTAAGTACTTGAAAATATCCTTGTGATAAAAGCAGCCCCGTTTCGAACGGCAACAGCTCAAACAAAAACTGTAAGGCGTCTAGCTCGGCATAGCCTTTATCCAATAATTCTTCATAGTTTCTAATAACTTCAATATAGTATCTGTAATTCACTGGCGTCTCATTAGCTCACACATTATAAATATACTCATAATAATTATCATTATCTCCATTCATTTTTTCTCTCTCTGTTAACGTTTATGTTTATATAATACCATTAGTGAGCCATATATGCAATACCTTTTTTGCATCCTTTAATAAAACACAGCTTGCAACCATTGCCAGCACAGGAGGAAAGGGTTGCTCTTTCTTTCTTGTCAACCTTTCTCCATTCTTTTCTACCCATGCGGAAGGCGTGGATTGTGGCAGGGCAAATGTAATGGTTATCTTCCAAAGCTTTTTCCTCAGAAGTATATACTGCCGTCCCCGCATCAATTCCTTTAATTTGTGGAGCAGGTTCATCCAATCGCAAAGCAGAAGGTTTTACGGAAGTATTCGGCAATAAAGCCAATTGTTGCAAGTGTGGCATTTGGTCGGGCCTCACATATTCACGAGTAGGAAACCAAAATCTAATATCAGGCAATGCCTCACAAATTCGAATCCAGCAGTTAATGTACTTGGCAGAAAATAGGTCACCCGCATCGTGAACACGAAAAAGATCCGTGTTGCAATTCTTAAGGATTTTCTTTTGACCGCTTGCCTTGTAATACTTCCTTGTAATTTGTCCAACCATTTCTTTCACAAAAGAATCCCCGCCGTCTTCTCGAATGGACTTGGTGATGAAATTCCCTTTGTTTTGCAAAGCCTCGGCGACATTAGGCATCATATAAAAACCTTTGCAAGCATAGCAACTTGAGCAAATAATTTTGTCCATTGCCTCTTTTGCTTTCTTGGCCAGGTTCATTACAATTTTAGCCGCAGGACAAAACTTCAACGCAGGAATGTTAAAAGAAAAGCAAGGCATTTTTGAAGGTGTGGACAATAGGTTCGGTATGGTTTTTTCAGTTTTCATAGATATAATCATGACAGAATCAGGGTCAATGTCAACAGGAAAAATAATCTTTTTTGCACTTGACTTTTGGCACGGGACGGGCAGCGCGGCCCGTGCCAAATTGGTGCCGAAGGAGGGAGTCGAACCCTCACGCCTTTTCAGGCAACGGATTTTAAGTCCGTAGTGTCTACCATTCCACCACTTCGGCAAAATGATTATATGTTATGCTCTTTTATGTAAGCGAGCAGTTGGTCGAGGACTGCCTGCTTGCTACCCTTAAAGCCGAACTCTTGCTTGACAATTGAGTATACCGATTGCCCCTTCCGACTCATGCCCAAGACTTCCAGCTTGAGGGCACTTCTTAACATACGAGTGCGAAAACCATCGATTGCTTGCGGTGTGTCTAATACTATTGTTTTATTCATTATACTAATCCCAAGTGTTGCATGATTTTATGTTTAATGTTCTTTGCTTCATAATAAGCACGATTATCTTCTTCTAGCGACATGAAGAATTGTAAGCTCATTCGAGCGTTTGCAATGTTTTCCACAATCCCATCATCTTCTTGTAGAATGTCTTGATGATTTTGAATGAGGTCAGCAACTTGCGTTGCTTCGATTCCTACTAATTGTTTTATATCTTTCATTCTTCTAGTATGACAGGTTTTTCAATGAGGTCAACACCTTTCTTTACAAAAGATAATACCTTTTGGAATGTCTCATTTACTTCAACCAAGAATTCCTGCGAACCCATTGCCGAGTAAACGTGTTTGATGTCATTAGGATCATAGACGTTAAGTATATCCAGAATAACCTTTAGGTCTCCATTACTCAATTTATCCATTTTCTTGTGCCTCCATTAATTCAAGAAGAATTTCTTCTAGTTTTTCTTTAGAGTTAAACATATACTCTAATGTATCGTCCTTGTTATAGTGATCCACGAATGTTGTAATCCATGCATCTACTTTGTCGCACCAATCTACATTGTACTGCGGGTCATAAACTTGAGATGCCATCTTAAGCTCATAGAGTTTTGGTTCCATTACTGGATGTGGTATGGTTTCGGTCATTTATGCTTTTATGGTTGATGTTGAGTATTGTTTCCAGACTTGAAGGTCGAGGTCAGCAACTGACATCCTTCTGCGTTTGGCAATGGTTGTGAATTGTTTAGCAAGAGAATTGTAAAGCTTTTCATCTTGGGGAGTTGACTTTGGTACGTTTTTAATTCCTTCGGCTTTTAAGAATTTAAGAACGTGAGTATCTAATACAGGTACATTATAGTCTTCCCTTGAATGAGTCAAGAAGAAATTTGATGTCTTTAACTTTACTCCACGAATGAAACAAAGGTCTTGAAGCGAACACTTCTGTAAGTTCAGTATCCCTCTGCCTCCCATGCCAATGACATCTTGAAAAGAATTGACAAGGCGATTATACTGCCCCATCCTTACCTTCTCCAATGACGAACGCAACTCTCCATCTGCATCTAATCTTTCGATATATTCAAAAGGAGTATCCTTATGGTAGACTCGGTCATCATACCATTCCTCTAACTTGCGTGCTTGAATGTCTGACTTCTTCCCTGCAACTACAATACAGAACAAAAGAAAGAATTCCAGTTCTGCATCGGTGCGATTGTAATCGGTGATTTCTTGAGGATTAATTTTCATACCTTAATTAAATAGATTTTTTAGGAAAACGCAAGCAAAAAATGCATAGAATTAGAGAAAACTTTTGGCACAGGCCGTGCAGCACGCCGCGTGCCAATTCCCTCAGGCCGTCCACCGCGACCCAAGGGATGTATGCACTTTTAATTAAAGTACAGAGCGGGCGAATACCGCCTTGCCACAAGCGGTACGCAGAATGCTCGTCCGAGCGACCCGCCTATTAGGACGACCATTGTTGGTGTCGGTGAAATAAACGTGAGTTGGGGTGACCTTGGCCACCTTTCCCGAATGAGCCTTACGCTGAAGACCCTTGGAGACCAGAAGGGAAACAAATTTCCCTTGTGCGCCTGTTACTACTTGATTGATGTTTTGTGCGGTGTTATTCATAATAATATAATATTGAATTATTTTTGTTTAGGTTAATGACTGAGAGGATTAAGCCTCCGCAGTCGCATCGAATAATGAGTGAAGTGAAGTTGAGCGAGCGGGAAGCAATCCAAGATTACCCTTCCAGACTTCGCTGAATGAATTGTACAAGGAGTACAGATTGCGATCAGCAAACTCGTTATGGTTTGGCTTATTCCATTGCCCAACAATGTCAGCGATTTGAGTCTTGGAGCAAGCCCCAGACTGATACGCACGGATGATGAGATCATTAGCTTCCTCGCTGGAACCGAGATCATATCCCTTGTAAGCATTGACCCGCTTTTCTTGACTCACCCATGATTCACGCAACTTGCCAATGGCATTAGCGATTTTCATAAAGATATTGCCAGAAATTTCTTCCTTCATAATGTTTTTGGTATGACGGCGAGTAACGACAATCTCGTTGCTGAAGATCAAATTAGAACATACGAAAGGAGCATCTCCAGCCATAATGCCAGCAGGGAAGCATTTGTCGTGACCATTCCGCAGACCAACGATAGTTGCCCTATCTGCATTTTCGGGAGCAGATCGGTCTTGAACTTGCATGAGTCCAAAGTAGCGTTGCCCAAAACGAGCGAGGTTGTGATTTTCGCCAACAACATCGAATCCATTTTCATCGAGATGCTTGCGAGTTTGTTCGATCATAAACCCATGTCCAACAGGTTGCCATGTATCGGTTTTTTGAGGAGTCTCCACCTTGAGGACTTCTTCAAAGGTTGCTTGAGTGCGATCAGAACCGCAGATGTTTAAGTTGAGTTGTTTCATAATTTTGTAGCTTTTTGAGGTTAATTGTTATGTTTAATTAAATAGATTTTTTAGGAAAGGTCAAGCTTTTTCTTGTGCTTTTGTTTCCGAGGCAGGACTTTGTTGACCCGCTGGTGAGGGCGAGCCTTACTGAATATTCCTGTCTTTCTTACCTTAACTTTCATAACATTAAGTATGACATTTTTTACGATTAAGTCAAGGGTAATCGCACAAAAAACATAATTTTTTTTATGGACAGATTGGCACGGGGCGGGCTGCACGTCGCGTGCCAACACAAATTGGCACGGCTACCCGTGCCAAAATGGAGCGGGCGGTGAGATTCGAACTCACGACCTCCACCTTGGCAAGGTGGCGCTCTACCAGCTAAGCTACGCCCGCGATGTCTCAAATGGAGTACCGAGTGGGATTCGAACCCACGTAAAGGGTTTTGCAGACCCTCGCCTAGCCGCTCGGCCATCGGTACTCACTTTTTAATCATAAGCCTTATGCACCCTGTGTGTGGGCTATCTTCTATCTCAAAGTCTACGCCCTGTTGCTGGAAGCGAGAGATTAGATCCACAAAGAAATCCATGTCATTGCCGTTGTTTTTTTCAAAAAATAGTTCGCTGTAATTCATTTTACATATAGAGGTCAGGTGTGTCTGGAATGTGGGAAACGTCCTTGAGTTCGTCATCAAAGAGTTTATGTCCATAAGAAATCTCTCCATCCTCTCCTTTCAAAGAAGGGAAGGCAGAAAGGGCATCCTTTTCGGTATCAAAGGTGTCAAGGTAATCAATCTTTGTCATTCCCGCACAAACAGAATGCTTTGGATAACCATCGCTGAGATACCCCTTAACAGTAAATCCGTATTCGTCCTGATGAAGTTGAAGGTAATCGTAATTAGGAATATTCATTTTGTATAGCTTGAGTTAATGCTTCTTGTTCCGTTGCGGTTAGTGTTTCCCACCAATGGGCAGTCTTGTCATCATTGTCCAAATCCATGCGTTCTGCTGGCTCTTCAACGGAACCATTTGATCCGTCACCTCCCAATGGAGTTGGGTTCTGGGCGTTTTCGAGGATTTCCCATAACTTCCGATAAAGGTCATCGGCCTCAGTTTTTGTCAGGTACTTCTGATAAGAGATGCACTCCGCAACCTGATCAGCAGTTAGATATTTTAATTTTTGTGGTATGTTCATTTTTGGAACTTGTCGATTATATTGCTCTTACTTCGTTTGGATACAGTTTCACGAATGAGGCGAACCATCTTGGTTTTTCCGTTCGTTTATCTACAAAAGATTTATATTTGTAGGGGTTATAGGTAATGGGAGCCATTTCCCACCATCCTATGTCATCCCAACATTCAAAGGATGGATCAGGATGGGAAAGATACCCCTTGATTCCTGCATGAACATTTTTTCTCTTTTCTCTTAAAACTCTCTGTCTGCCCTTGCTGTTGACATACATAGTTGCTTGGTATAAATCAATCGGGTCTTTATCCGAATGAGCCTTCACCAATCCGTCCTGTTTAATAGACCAGCAATTTTTGTGCAGGTTTTTGTAAATGAATACCTTGCGGTTCGTGTCGAGAGCGTAACGTGGGTCGTGCGGTTTTCTACTTTTCATACCTTAATTAAATAGATTTTTCAGGTAAAGTCAAGGGTAAAATGAATAAAGTTATCTTTAATTTTTGGCACGGGGCGTGCAGCATTTCCCGTGCCAACTACCCCATGTCCTGCTTCTCCTCCCAAAGACTAATCGCATCAACTAACTTATTTAGCTCTAACATATTTGGGGTATTACTATTTAACTTTTCTAGAGTATCATCTAAAGTGTCTTGTATAGCTCTATCGAATAATCTATCTCTTCTCTCGCATATTAAATCATATTCTTCTTGGGTATTAATAATGAATACAGTATCTTGTTTTATTATCCAATCTTGTTCCTTGCTCATCTGACTGATATAATATTTGATTGATCTATTTTATATTGCTTGTAGTCTCTTGCTACTCTTTGTCTAACAAATAATTCTCTATCACATTTTCTGCAATGATAACTGTTCTCACTATATAGGCGATGTTTACCATGAGTGTTCCCGCAACATTTGTCATTATATAAATATTTAACTTTAGCTTGGGAATTTGTGCGCTCTTCTGTACATCCTACTACCCTGCACCACTTGCGCCAATGCTCGTCATGTTGACTGTCTCCTCGTTCTTCTGCATCTAGGGCGTGGGCAATTTCATGTAAAATTGTATTCGTTACAGTTGCCTCATCATTTTGGTCAACATAATACCGACTCAAGCGAATCTTA
>Ga0302132_10000706_pt1 | contig 19103 bp, 12 predicted proteins | sample CB9_321_MG_FD_203113 | JGI IMG/M metagenome (GOLD analysis project Ga0302132, IMG submission 203113) | Marine microbial communities from Western Arctic Ocean, Canada - CB9_32.1 | ecosystem: Environmental > Aquatic > Marine > Oceanic | place: Canada: Western Arctic Ocean | collected 2017-09-19
TTTTAGAATATCCTCGATATGAATCAACATTAACAACTATACCATATGGTCATGTTTTTGTAACAATTCAAGAAGTTGCTGATTTTATTTTAGGGTATGGAGAGTATTTAGAGTCCCAAGGATTTACTTTTGATAAATTTTCTGGTCAATTAAAAGAAATTATAAATTGGAGAACGTCAGTTAAAGAATTTTTATATTGGACGACGCAAGGATGGGCGGCAGGTTCCGCAATTACTATTAGTGCAGGCGCAGATGGATTTACATTAGATACTAAAAATTCAATTGTAGGACAGTTAAAAAATCTTACAGGTGGTTATACAGTGTTAGATTCAACAGGAAAAACAATTGAAACAAATAAAATTTCAACTAAACGATTAGGAAAAACATTTGATTTATCTATTAAAGATGAAGAAACTGGATTATATAATATTACATTAAACACAGTTCAAAAAGAACATATTTTAATATTTGATAACAAGACAGTATTTTCTGATATATTATTTGATACAGTTTCGGGATTTAGACAAGAAAGATTAAAAATCGTAGGATGGAAAACAGCAGGATGGAATGGAGATTTTCATGCTCCGGGATTTGTATTTGATGCGGCACAAGTTTCTTATTGGATACAAAATACAGATTATAAAATTGGTGATACGATAGAATATCAAAGTAAATTTTATGTTGCAAAAATAAATCATAATTCGGGATCAACGTTTGTAACATCAAGTTGGATGTTAAAAAATAGTAAACCTTCTGCACAGCTTATACCAAGTTTTGATTATAAGATAGCACAGTTTAATGATTTTTATGATTTAGAAACAAATAATTTTGATGAATCACAACAAAGTTTGGCACAGCATTTAATTGGATATCAAAGTAGAGATTATTTAGAAAACTTATTTGTAAATGATATATCACAGTATAAATTTTATCAAGGTTATATTAGAGAAAAAGGAACGCAAAATGCAATCGACAAATTATTAAAAGCAAAATTTGAAGACGAAGACATTAACATTGATTTATATCCAGAATGGATGATTCGTAAAGGTGAATTTGGAAATGCTAACGCAATTCAGAATATACAAATGGCACTAGATGATTCTAAATTTACAAGTAGTCACCAAAGTATTGAATTATTAGATAATACAAATGATCCATTTAATTGGGTTAGATCATTATCAATATATCAAAGTAATTTTTATACAAACCCGGTTGAATATATAGCAAGTACAACATTTGCAAAACACGATTATTCAACTGAAGGCGTTGATAGAGACACAGTACAAGTTTATAAAACAGCAGGATATCCTAGACTTTCTCAAGTACAACATACTGCTTACAATGTTAGTAATTTATTAAATTTAAATGTTAATTTAATAAAAGCAAACGATTTAATATGGATTGCAAATAAAACTAATAATGATTGGGACGTTCAACGAGTTACGCCAGCCGGCTTTAAAATTGCTACTTTGAAATCAATTAATGATGCAACACAATTAGAAATTACATTTACTAGTTCACATACTTTTTCTGCAGGAACAACAACTACTACTGCTGATTATATGGCAATTGCTAACGCACAATCTACAGTACTCAACGCAGTATATGAAATTAAAGAAGTTATAAATTCTAATACCGTAGCAATAGAGTATGAAGGTTCTCTTGGGTTTATTCCAGAACTTGAAGATGAATCAACAGTGACTACATATGGAAACATTTATAAATTTGTTAGTGTACGATTAGCATCTATTAATAATGTAAATGATAGTTTATCGTATAATGAATATAGAGATTCAAATTCTGCTATTAGTTTAGAAGGTGATAAAGTTTATGCAGATAATAACGCGGCATCACTTTGGAAAGTTTACGAAAAACACGACCCATATACTACGGTACAACGATTATCACCAGACACAGCCACAGCAGATCAGGATTTTGGATATAAAATTATAGCACGTAATGATGGTAGAACAGTAATAATATCAGCACCTACAAAAGGACAAGGTACTGTTCACTTTATGTTTAGAAGAGAAGCAATCGCAGGTAATACTTTTGAATCTCAAAGTTCTGTAACAATGACAGAAAATAACGATAATACAAGTAAACTAGGTTATTCATTATCAATGAGTACAGATGAGAATTTTGTAGTTGCTGGTGCGCCATATACAAATACACTAGGATCAGATGGCAGTACAAGATTTACAGATGCGGGATTAATTAAAATTTATGTTTGGAATCCAAGCACGTTCAAATATGGAATATTGGATACTATAACACCACCAACAGAAGCGGCATCGCAAAATTTTGGTTGGGCACATAAAATATGTGAACCTGGAGCAAGTTCAGGTAGAAGTACACCAACAAAATATCTTTTTGTATCAGCACCAGGAGTGAATACTAACGCTGGTGCAGTTTATATGTATGAATGGGGAATTGGAGCAGACCTATCAACGTATGATACATGGACACAAAATTTAACTATTACTTCGGATGATCCAGGGTCGAGTAAACAATTTGGCTATCAAATAGAAGCAAATGATAATGGAGATATTCTTGCAATTAGTTCTAGATCACCAGGACAAGCAGGAAAAGTAGAAATTTATAAAAGAACATCGCAATCAAGTGATGATAGCGTACAACACGCATTTACTTTAGTACAAACATTAACAGGTACGGCATCAGATGGATCTAGTTTGAATACAGAATTTGGCTCATCACTAGCAATGACTAAAGACGGAACTACTTTAATAATTGGTGCACCAGGATTAGATAAGTCTGAACAAGCAGATGCTGGTGCCATATATTATTATAAATGGGACGTTGATGGGGATTCAACTCTTGCATATACGTTACAACAAACAATACAATCACCTGATGGTCAAACAAATATGCAATTTGGCAGTACACTTGATATAACTGATACAGGAAAAAGATTAATAATTGGTGCACAAAAACTTGATAATACAAGAGAAATGAATTTTGATTTAGGTGCTACTACTTTTGATTTACAAGATACAAAAATTGTTGATGCTAATATAGGATCAGGAGGAGCCTATACAGCTACTCTGTATGATACAAAATATGTTATAGATGATCGATTAGTTACTACTAGTGTAAGTGCAAATGATGATTTTGGAAAAGGTATTTGTGTTATAGATCAAACAGCATTTGTAGGTGCTCCAGATGACGATGGTAATGTAACTGCAGATGGTTCAACTAAAGTAAGCAACGATGGTACAGTTACTACATTTGATTTAACTAAAAATGATACGTATGCTTGGAAAGAAATTGCATCAGAAACTCCTTTAATTAATGAAGAAAGGATTGGTCAAGCATTTATATTTGATTCAAGAACAAATAAAATTGTTGATTATCTTAGTTTATATGATCCAGTTAAAGGAAGAATTCTTGGAATAGCAGATAGAGAAATTAATATTAAAACAACATGGGATCCGGCAGTTTATAATGTTGGTCCAAAAGAAAATAATAAAACACCGTGGGGTGAAGAACATTTAGGTGAAACTTGGTGGGACTTATCAAAAGTTAAATGGATATGGTACGAACAAGGAGATCAAGAATTTAAAACAAACAATTGGGGTAAAGTATTTCCTGGCTCTTCAATTGACATATATGAATGGATAGAATCAACATTATTGCCAAGTGAATGGAACATGACTGCTGTAACAACCACTAGTCAGAACGGAACGCCATATAATACTTCAGATTTAGAATATACTGTAAAACAAAAATATGATTCTCAATTAGATGGTTATATAAATTACTATTATTATTGGGTAAAAAATGCTGGAGTTTTACCTCAAAATAGTGTAGTTGATAGAAAAAATACTACATCTTATATCTCAAATCTAATTACAAATCCTTTTGCTTCTGTAACAGATACTAACAAATTAATAGTGAATAATGTTAAAAATAATTTAGTTAATAGTGATATAATATTAAGTGTTGATTATAAAACAAATACTTTAGATTCAGAACAACATTCGGTTTGGAAATTATTCAAGGAAGGTGATAAAGATTCAAGACCAGATACCGGAATTGAAAATATTTGGTGGGATAGTTTAACTGGACAAAATTCTGTAGGTAACAAGGTACCTGATATGAATTTAAGTGTTAATAAAAGATATGGAACAAGTATACGACCAAGACAAAGTTGGTATGTAAACAGATTTGATGCATTGAAAGAAATTATTGATTATGCAAATACAATTTTAAAATCAAATCAATTAGCAAATACACTTAATTTAACTAATTTAAATTCTTTTGATCCAGAGCCAACAGCACAAAGTTTAGAGTGGGACGCATCAATTGATACGTATGCAGAGTTAACTTATATTGATACTAAAGATTTATCAGGCACAGTAAATTATCTTGTTAAAGCAGACGAAAACATAAATGGATTTTGGGCGATATACCAATGGGATGGTGCAACATGGATGAGAACAAAAGTACAAACTTATAAAACATCTGCATTTTATTCGTATATTGATTGGTACAACGCTGGAACAACAGTAGATACAAAAATTGATAAACAAGTAACTTATCAATACGAATTAGATTCATTAAGTGTTGAAATTGGAAGTCATGCTAAAGTTACATCAGCTGATACAAGTGGATGGAAAATATTTCAATATACTGCAAATGGTTGGGAAAATGTTGCAACACAAAATGGTACAATTAAATTATCAACAAAACTTTATGATTATGCTTTAGATGATACCGGATTTGCAGGAGATGATGTTTTTGATGGGAATCTATTTGATCAAGAGCCAACATTAGAAACACGTAAAATTTTAACAGCATTGAGAGATGACATTTTTATTGGAGACTTAAAAATTCATTACAATACATTATTTTTTACTGGCTTAAGAACAGTATTGTCAGAACAAACGTTTGTGGATTGGATGTTTAAAACATCATTTGTTAATATTAAGAGTTCTGTTAGAGCATTAGCTCAACGAAAAACTTATACAACTGGCAAAGATGCTTATATTGAAAATTATATAAATGAAGTTAAACCTTTTCATACAAAATTAAGAGAATATAAGTTAGGTTATACATCAACAGATACACAAAATGGAATTAATACAGATTTTGACAATCCTACTTTTTATGATTCTAATGAAAGTAAAATTAGAAGTATTAATGTAACAAGTGATACTACAAAATTAACAGAATATCCTTGGAGAATGTGGAATGATTATCATAAAAAACACGTAGCATCAATTACAGTTACATCAGCAGGATCGGGATATACAACTGCACCAACAGTAACTATACTTGGTGGTACAACAGGAAGTACAGGCCCATTCCAACTATATGATACTGCGGCATCAGGAGTAAGCTCGGGATCATTAGGATATTATTATCCTTTATATACATCAGAAGCACAGGCTAAAGTTGCTGATTCACAAAACAGTGGAGCAGGTACAGTAAGAGAATTTACGTTTGTAAACTACACAGGTACATTTTATCAACCAATTTCGCATACAACATATAATCAAACAACAAAGTCAGGAACGTATAAAATGTATACAACACCTGATACTACTAACGCAACAGCCATAGCAATTATTAAAAATGGTTTGGTATCGTCAATTACTGTAACAGGAATCGGAGCAAATTATACGTCAACACCACTTGTTGTAATTACAGGTGGAGGTACAGACGGAGGAACGCCATCAGATTCTGCCAAAGCATATGCAAATTTAGGAAATGATCTTGTAAGAGATTTTGATATGACTATGAGATTCGATAGAATCTCTTCTACATCGTCGGTTGTAGATTGGACAGCAAGTACGTCATATGCATATGGACAATTAATTAGATATAATAATGAGCTTTATAAAACGACTAAAGCACTTACAACAGGAACAACATTTAGTAAAACTAATCTTTATAAATTAACAGGAGCAGAAAGAAAAGTAACTGCAACTGATAGAATTAAAGGTATGTATACACCCACTTCGGGTATGCCAGGAATTGAACTTTCACAATTAATGGATGGAGTTGATTATGGTGGAACAATGGTTACAGGATTATTATTCTCTGAAGGACAAGGATGGGATAAACAAGGATGGTACGATTTTCCTTGGGACAATTATGGAGCGTCAACTGTTATATCTTTTATAGCAGACGGATCAACTAGAACATATACTTTTAGTTCAGCACCAGCAAAAGTTTATCAGGTATATGTTGCAGGAACAAAAACAACAGATGTTTTTAGAGGTGACGGAACAACAACAACATTTACTTTGAGCACAACACCAGACGAAAACGCTCTTGTAGAATTTATGCCATTTGATGATGACGGGGTATTAACACCAACAGATGATAAAACTTTAGATTCTATTGTTAAAGGTGGATTATTTAATACAGCATTAGGTACAGCACCATCTGATATATTAATAGAAGGTGATGAGTTTATTTCACCAGAAACTTCATATGCACCTGAAGAAGCAGTTCCAGGACAATTATTTGACACGTTAGATATTAAAGTTTATACGTCACCTGAATCGGGAATACCATTTATACAACGAAAAAATTATATAGGTGATGCCAATACAACTACGTTCTCAATGGGACAATATCCAGGCACATTAGGATCTGTAATTGTAACTGTAGATAAAGTAGTTAAAAAAATTACAACTCATTATACAATTAATGTTGCAAATAAAACAATAACATTTGGCACAGCACCAGGAAATTATTCAGTAATATCAATTAGAAGTTTTGCAATATCTGGAGAAAATTATAGAGTGTTAGATACGTATACAGGAGATAGTTCAACAATTGAATTTACAACGTCAACAAGAGAGAATTTTAATTTAGATTCAAGTAATTCACAACTTTATATTACAGTAAACGGAGTACCAAATACATCTTATACAACAACGTCAACAGCAAACACAATTGTTGTTACATTTAGTTCTGCCCCAACGGCAAATGCATTAATTCAAGTTGCTGGATTCAATCAAACAACGGCAACAAGAGCATATGCTTCTATTAGATCTGAAGCTGTACAATATGCAAGTGGTACAAACAGATATACTTTAACATATCCACCAGGGTCAGTTGGACCATATTCAGGATTAACAATAATTGAAGTTAATGGAAAAGTTTTAAGAGGACCAGACAATACTTATTATACAGGTGATGGTAGCACATTTACATATGGAGTTGTATCAGGATTAGGAGATGACTCAACAGTTGACCCTTCAAAAACAATTACAAATGCAAATGAAGTTCAGGTTTTTGTAAATGGAACAGAGAAAAATCTAAACACACATTACACGGTTGATGTAGGAAATCAAAATATAGAATTTGTTACAGATTCAGTACCAACAGTAACAGACGTAATTTGCATTTCAACTTTAGTTGACAACCATTACTATAATGAAGGCACTGATATTATATTAGATCCAACACAAATTGCAAGTGATGGATATACTTTAAGCGGTGGTGATTATATGACTGTAACAACATTTAATAATTCACTTGGAATGAAACAGAGACGTGAAGTATTAGAAGGTACAACAGATGGAATACTTAAATTAAGATTTAATCCGTTGTCATCTGAATATGTGTTTGTTTGGGTTAACGGAGAAACCTTAATACAAAATTATGATTATACAATATCAGGAAACACAATTACTGTTGTTAGCCAAACATTAATACAAACAGATAGAATTGATGTAATGTATTTTGCAGGTGATTCTAATGTGGGTGCAACAGGATTTAGAATTTTTAAAGATATGTTGAATAGAACATTTTATAAACGAATTAGTTCAACAGCAACAACACAACTTGATCAAGATTTATTTGAAAGTGATAAAACAATTACAGTAGCAGATGGTACGGTACTTCCGACGCCAAATTCAAATACTCCTGCTGTAATTTTTATAGATAAAGAAAGAATTGAATACTTTACAAAAGACGGAGATACTCTAGGACAATTAAGAAGAGGAACTCTAGGAACAGGAATTAAGGTGCACAGAGGTGGTACAAATGTCGTAGATGCCAGCTCAACACAAACAGTCCCTTATGCCGACACAGTATATACTGACACCGCAACAGGTGACGGTAGTACAGTCGCATTTACGACAACACAAACCATAACCTCAGCTAGTCAATTAGACATATTCATTGGTGGCCAACGATTGTTGTTGACTAGCGAGGACGGTTCAACTATTAACTACTCTGCATCTAGTACTACGGTGACTTTAAGTGTAGCACCAGCAGACGGAACGCAGGTTAAAATATTACATAAGAAAGGACAGGTCTGGTATACAGGAGCAGACGGTAATCCATCAAATGGCAAAGGATTACAAGCTTCTGCAACAGCACAAGCAAAATTCATAGGAGTGGAGCCAACAAATGCACCTGAATAAATACAATAAGATGACTGACGAAAACAAATCAAACGAGCATAAAAAAGAAGTACAAAAGCCACAAGATCAAACTGGAGTTTGTATGACTGGGCATATTAAAATATTTGATCCAGAAACTGGAGAAGTAATAGTAGATAAAAGAAATGCAATTCACTATGAAAATATGTCACAAGGCTTGGCAAACAGTTTAGCAAACAAAACAACAGGATTTGTACACGAAATGGCATTTGGTAATGGTGGAACATCTGTTGATCCAACAGGAATTATAACCTACCTAACGCCAAATTCAACAGGTACAAATGCAACATTATATAATCAAACATATTATAAAGTAATAGATGATAACTCATCTACAAATAAAGATACTACAAGAAACAAAATGGAAGTACGCCATACAGCAGGGAACAAATATACTGATATAGTTTGTACTTGTACTTTAGATTATGGAGAGCCAACAGGACAAGCGGCTTTTGATAATACAGCAAATTTTAATGGTGATTATGTGTTTGATGAATTAGGATTAAAAAGTTGGGAAGGAACAGAAAACGGTTCAACTAATAAATTGTTGACACACGTTATATTCCACCCAGTACAAAAATCATTAAACAGATTAATTCAAATTGATTATACTTTAAGAGTACAATCATTAACAACATTTACTGAAACAAGTTCAACTGCGGCGAGTACTTCAAATACAATAAGCGGAACAACTTCAGGTAGTAACACAGGGTACTAATAAATGGCATACACAGTAAACAAAACAGATAGTTCAGCGTCACCAAATTTATATACGGTGCAAGATTCTGTAGTTAATACAGAAACAGATCTATCTCTTATTGGAAAAGGTTATGCAGGGTATGGAGAAAGTATTGCTGAAAACTTTTTACATTTATTAGAAAATTTTTCAAATACAGCGGCACCAACAAAACCTATTATAGGACAGCTTTGGTATGATTCTGAAAATTCTAAATTAAAAGTTTATAATGGTACTAGTTTTCAAACTGCTGGAGGTAATGCACCATATCAATCACTAGCACCGGCAAGTCTTGCACAAGGAGATATTTGGATAGATTCAGATACAGGACAACTTTTTTTTTATAATGGAAGTTCAAGTGTTTTAATTGGTCCTCCAGGTACAACAGGAAATACAAATGGATTTACATATGATTCAATTTTAGATTCAAGTGATGATACACAAAATATTACAAAATGGTATAATGACGGAAATTTAATTGCAATAATTTCAGAAGATACTTTTACACCAAAAGTTACTATATCAGGATTTGCAACTATTACAAAAGGAATAACACTTTCTACATCAATAACAGGTCTTAAATTTGCAGGTACAGCCTCAGATTCAGATGCATTAGGTGACATTAATTTTGCAAATTACTTAACGTCAAATGCAAACGATACAACATCGGGTACATTAGGTATAGTTAACGATTCGGGAATGACAGTTGGAGCAGATAGTGATTTATCAGTAACAGTTGATAGTACTGGGGTTATATTTACAAACAACATACAAGACACAGATATTAGCTTTAAAGTTAATGATGGTGGTGCACCAAGTACAACTGTAATGACTATTGATGGTACAAATTCAAGAGTAGGTATTGGTACAACGTCTCCAACAGAAGCACTTGATGTTAGTGGTGTAATTAAGGCAACATCTTTTTCAGGAGCATTAACAGGAAACGTTACAGGTACATTAACAGGAACATCAACATTAGACTTGCCATTAGCAGGTGGTACTATGACAGGTACATTAATATCTCGAGCAATAACACCAGCGGCAAATACAACATACGATATTGGAACATCACTATTAGGATATAACACAGTTTACGCAAAAGCAACATCGGCTCAATACGCTGATTTGGCTGAAAAATATACATCAGACTCTAATTATGATATAGGTACAGTTGTTATATTTGGAGGAGATAAAGAAATTACACAATCAACAATAGCAGAAGATACAAGAGTAGCAGGAGTAATAAGTGAGAACCCTGCATACTTAATGAATGATAAATCAGAAGGACAAGCAGTTGCACTTATAGGAAAAGTAAAATGTAGAGTGCATGGCAATATTAATAAAGGTGATCTTTTAACAACGTGTGGACAACATCCAGGATGTGCCAAAAAAGCATTTTCTCCAAAAATAGGATCTATTGTAGGAAAAGCAATGGAAGACTATAATGGATCACAAGAAAGTGTCATTTTAATAAGTGTAGGGAGACAATAAATACGGGTATAAATTATGGCTTATACAATAAACAAAACAGATGGTACAGTAGTCGCTACAATTACAGACGGCACAGTTAATAATGGAACAAGTTTAACACTTTTTGGAAAAAGTTATTCAGGATTTGGTGAATTATTAAACGAAAACCTTGTAAAATTATTAGAAAATTCAGCATCAACATCCACACCAACAACACCATTAAAAGGTGAGTTATGGTTTGATACATCAAACGCACTATTAAAAGTATACGACGGTTCAGCATTTAAACCAGCTGGCGGAAGTAAGTCAGCATCAGCGGCACCATCATCTCCAGGAGCAGGAGATCTTTGGACAGATTCAGATGATGATCAACTTTATGTTTATACTGGTAGTGCTTGGCAATTAGTTGGTCCAGTTTATACATCAGGGCAAACATTATCAGGTTGGAAAATTGAAACACTTGGTAGTGCAGGTGGAAATAAAGCTGTTTCTTCAATGTATGCAGGTAATATAAGAGTTTGTATACTTTCAAAAGAAACATTTACACCTTCAGTTTCACAAACAGGATTTGCTTCAATTAAAGCAGGATTAACATTAAATTCAACTCTAGGTGCAGTATTTGACGGAACAAATACACAGGCATCTGCCATTGACATATCAGGAACAACAGATACTTCAGGTACAGTTATTGCAGGTGGAAATTTTTTAAGATCAAATGCGGCAGATACAACAACAGGTGCATTAACAATTGATACAGACACAGGATTAATAGTTGGTGACGCACAAGAATTAACAGTAACAGTTACAAGCAATGATGTAACAATTGCACAAACATCACAAGATAAAGATTTAAAATTTACAGTAAATGACGGTGGAGTTACTAAAACAGCTTTACAATTAACAGGTGCAGACGGTGGCATTGATATGACAGGTGACCTTACAATTACAGGTAACTTGAACGTTAGTGGTGCATACAACTATACATCATCTAGCATTGTACAACACGCAGATACATTTTTAAAAGTAAATGCTGGAGGCGGTGAAGCAGACTCAGGACTTATAGTTGAGACAAGTGATACTAATGATGCAAGAATATTTTATGATGTATCAGAGAACTTTTGGTCAGCAGGCGAAAATGCTTCATATTCACAAGTAATTAGATTAGCTGATGCAGTTGCAGATGGTAATGCCGCTAAAGCAAAAGTATTAAAAACATCAGCGGCAGGACTAGTAACAGTAACTAACGTTTCGTTAGCGGCTGTAGGTTCAGCAATCACAACTAGTGATACTTCAAGTGTAAGTGTTCCAACAACAGGACAGGTTGCTACGTATGGAAATCTTTGGGGTGGAGCAACTAAAACAGTCACAACCGCCGCACCAACAGGTGGTGTGAACGGAGACATACATTTTAAGTATGTTAATTAGGTAGGAGAAAGCAGATGCCTACTACTACAAAAACTTTTATATATACAGGAACAATAAACGAATTAGTTATACCAGCTGGTACAACTCATATCGACGTGCACCTTTGGGGAGGTGCTGGCGGTGGAGGCGGTGCAGACGCAGGTGGACCAGGTGGTTATGGAGCCGCTGGCCATTATGTAACTGCAACAAGTATAAGCATGGCATCTAACATTGGTGATACCATACAAATCGCTGTAGGTGGTTCAGGCGGTGGTGGAGCATCAGGTGGTGGAGCACCAGGTGGTGGAAACGGAAAAAGTAAAGAAGCATATTCAGGTGGAAACGGTGGTAACGCAGGACCAACTCCTTATTCAGGTGCTGGCGGCGGTGCTGGTGGTGCCACAGTAGTAATAGTGGACGGAACAGCAGTCGCAGTCGCTGGAGGCGGTGGCGGAGGTGCTGGTTCTGGAGCAGGTTCAAATGGTGGTTCAGGTCTTAATACAAATAGTGCAACAGCACATACACCCGCAACATTAGGAGAAGAAGGTAAAGATCACTCCGGAGATGGTGGCGGTGGTGGAGCCGGTGGCGGAGGAGTAGCTGGCGGAAAATCAGGTAATGGTGGAAATGGAGACCAAGGTGGTTCCGGAGGTTATGCAGGAACAAACAATGCCGCAGGTGGAACAGAAGATAATGGATCAGGTGTAACGCCAGGCGGAACTGGTAGTGCTTATTATTCTCCAGGAGTTGCAGTAGGTGGAAGTCCGGGTGGTTCAGGTGCAAACGGAAGAGCAGTAGTTATTTTTACAGTTGGTGTACAAGCTAGTGTAAAAGTAGGAGGAGCATGGAAAGATGTTTCTAACATTTACACAAAAGTTTCAGGAGCATGGAAAGAAATTACAGCCGCTTACGTAAAAGTATCAGGCGCTTGGAAGGATATGTTTAATTCAGGATTAAATTTTACAGCAACAGCTTCAGGATTTGGAGATACAAACGGAGGAAACTCATCAGGATCATATGGTACAGGTGGTGGTGGTGGTTGTTTCATAGCAGGCACATTAGTTACTATGGCAGATGGTTCGCAAAAAGCAGTTGAACTTGTTGATATTAGAGATGAAGTAGCAGTTGGTGGATTTGTATTTGCAACAGGTAAGTTTTTAATTGATGATTTATTTGAGTACAAAGGTATTAAAGTTTCAGGTACACACATGGTTAAAGAAGATGGTAGTTGGACAAGAGTAGCAGACAGTAAGTACGGAAAATCATTAGGAGATGATGAACATATAGTTTACGTATTTGGTTCTGAATTTAGAAGAATTATGATTAATGGTATAGAGTTTACTGACTACTTTGAAATAGATGAAAAACAAAAATTATTATCTATTGGTGAGAAATTTTTTGGTATTTGGCGTGAACATGATAGACAAACACAGGTCGATGATGTTAAAATACTGAATAATGATTGATAAGAGTTTTTATTACGGCCAACAAGGCGAATGTTTCCAACAACTAGACAAGTATTTTCAAGAAATAGCACACGAATTTAATTCACAATCTAACAAAGTATGGTTAAGTCCAGAAGACTTCTCTAATAGTGTTAGAGGAGATCCTAAAGACTATACAGACAAAGATAATTTTTATCCAGGCGACACCGATCGCAGAGGAGATTATGTTCAAGGCGAATGGAAAGCATTAGGTATAAGTTCAGGAACATATGAAGGACAAAGTTTTAATGAATATCCTATGTTGTACAGTATTTTAAGAAAATTTCCTTATAAAACCAATGTTGCATTTATGACAGTAGGTGCAGATACAAAAATTGGTAATCACAAAGACAGCGAAGGTGGTTGGAGATATCAATTGTGCATAGATGATGGTGGCGGAACAGACAGTGGTATGTATTATATGGATTTAAAAACTACAAAAAAAGCACTACACATTTGGAAAACTGGAGATTCATTTGTTTTTCAACCAGATTTACAATTGCATAATGGATATAATAATAATTCAGGTGAAAGAACTACACTATTAATTGACTTTTATAAAGAATCATTATACACTAAAGAGAAGTTTGAAGCTTATTACCAACACTACAACGATGAGTTTGAAGGTTTGGAAAATTTAGCAAATGTATATGAATCAAGAAAACAAAAAATATAAAATAGGAATCATAGGTCACACTAAAGGAATAGGTAAAGCTATTGCAGATTTATTTAAAGAAAAACAATTTGAAGTTATTGGTTTAAGTAGATCTAATGGATACGATTTAAGTAAAAATCAACAAAATATAATAGATAAAATTAATCAGTGTGAGTATGTTGTTATTAATGCTTACGCAGGTAATAATCAATTAAGGTTATTACAAAAAATATATAAAAAATATCAAAATCAAAATAAAAAAATTGTTGTAATTACAAGTACGTCCGGAACATTAATCGGTATTGATAATACACACAACACTCCTACATATAAAGAATATTGTCGTTCAAAAAAAGAATTAATAGAATATATCGAAAACGTTCAACAAGAATTAGTTATGAAACCGTTATCTATATTTGATATATGTCCTGATACAGTAGATACTGAAATGAGTGCAGGGTTGTGGGAAGAATGGCCAAAACTAAAAGCAGATGAAGTTGCAGAAGCAGTACGTTATTGCTTTGAATCTAAATTTAATATAAACAAAATAGTATTACAAAAAAATGCAAGTTAGACTTTGGGATAGAGAACAGGACTACAACACACTAGTCAAGTGGTGGACTGATTGGAAATTTGGAACAGTACCAAAAGAATGTCTTCCACCTGATGGAATTATGGTTGAAAATGATGGTGAACCTATATGTGCAGGTGGATTGTATATAGGAGTAGGAACACAATTTTCTTTTATGGAATGGGTTGTAGCAGATAAACGTGCAAATAAAAGAGATATACATAAAGCCTTAAAAATGTGTATTGATGCTATAATGGAAATTGCAAAATCTAAGGGTATGAAATTAGTATATACTGTTACAAAGGAAAAAGAATTGCATAAAAGATATGTTAAATTTCACAATATGATACTTGCAGAAACCAGTGTTAAAACGTTTTTACGTGATTTTGATGGTAATTATTCTAAAGATTTACATTGGATATCAGATGACGAGCAATTCAAGAAGCAACGTAAAGACTAATAAATAAGCATAAGGAGACAATTAAATGGCAACAAAACAAGAAGTCGCAGATTACATTAACGCAAATTTTGATTCGGCTTGGACGGATGAAGAAGAAGCAAAAGTAGATGCTATTCTTACTCCAGAATTAGCTACAATTTTAATCAAGTTAGTTGGTGATGTAAGTTTTTTAACTGAAGTTAGAGATAACGCATCTAACTAATATTAGATATGACCTACGAGATCAATAACACATTTGGAACTAAATTAGTTTCATTAGCAGACGGTACATTAGATACTACTACCACGGATCTTGCACTTTTTGGAAAAGGATATGCAGGATTTGGTGAGAGACTAAATGAAAATTTTGTAAAACTTTTAGAAAATTTTAATAATACATCAGCTCCTTCTAACAAAATTCAAGGACAACTTTGGTACGATAAAACAAATAATCAAATGAATGTTTATACAGGATCTAAATGGAAACCTGTAGGTGGTGCGGCAACGTCATCAACACAACCAGCTAACGCAGTTGCAGGTGATCAATGGTTTGACACAACAAATTCTCAACTTTATGTGTACACAGGTTCAGCATGGACATTAATTGGACCAACAACAGTAGCAGGATCAGGTGTAACTCAAATAGTTTCTGAAGTAATAGAAGACGATACAGGTGTACAAAAATCAATATTAAAAGGTGTTGTAAACGATTCGGTTGTGTTTATTAGTTCACCAGTTGCATTTACACCTTCGACAACAGAAACAAATGCGGCGGCTTTAAGAACAGCAGGCTTTACATCAATATTAAAAGGTATTCAACTATCTTCAGCAATATCATCGAATAAATTTCAAGGAACAGCCTCAGATGCTGACGGATTAGGAGCAGTAATAGCCAGTTCCTATTTAAAATCAAATGTAAATGACACAACATCAGGATCGTTAGGTGTATTAAATGATTCAGGAATAACAATTGGTGCTGGATCAGATGCTACATTTACAATAGTAAGTGACAATTTAACTATTGCAAACACAACATCAAACAAAGATATTATTTTTAAAGTAAATGACGGTGGTGTAACAACTACACTAATGACCATGGACGGTGACACAGGATTACTGGAACTGCCATCAGTGGGAGACCTGAGGGTAAAAGGAAACTTAACTGTTGACGGGACACAGACAACAATCAATACATCTACTTTAACAATTGAAGACAACATTATAGAATTAAACAGAAACATTTCTGGAAATGCAGGTATGCCAAGTTTCACTGGACTAAAAGTTAACAGAGGTGAAACGTCATCTGCAACTGAACAAGATTTATATTGGGTTTGGGATGAAACATTTGCAGATGACGGAACAACCCTTTATGGAAATTCAGGCGGTGCCTGGACAGCATTTAAATCAGGGGGCGGCCAAAATGAATTATCAGCGGCCACATTAGTTGATGTACGAGCAAACGTAGTTCATGCAACTACTACAACGGCAATGTATGCGGATTTGGCAGAAAGATATGAGTCAGATATGCAATTAGAAACAGGTGACGTTGTAATGTTAGGTGGTTCTGCAGAAGTAACTAAATGTAATAAAGAATTATGTGATCAAGTGTTTGGAGTTGTAAGTGATTCTCCAGCATTTTTAATGAATGCTCAAGCAGGAAATAATGATTCACATCCAATGATTGCTCTAAAAGGAAGAGTATTAGTTAAAATTGCAGGTGAAGGTGATGCCGGAGCTCGTGTAGTTTCAGCTGGAAACGGAGCAGGAAAAGTAGTAAATATTGATGAATGCACAGCGTTTAATGTAATAGGTAGGTTGGTAAAAGATAAATACTCACAGCAAACAGAATTGACGGAATGTGTAATAGGAGTTAAATAGCATTATGGGATATGTAGCAGGCGAAACAATTTTAGATGACGAATATAACAATTTTTTAAGTGGTAGTTCCGCAGGAGCATATGGAATAAATCACGTTTTTGGTTCAGGCACAGCAGGATATGGCTTAGGACAAACAGAATTAGTAGGAACATCAGCAGGAACAACAATAACAGCGGCTAAATGGAATTCATTGTTTACAGCAATGGATAATGTTGCTAATCATACAAATGACACATTATCTTCAACTACGGCAAGATCTTCAGGTGACACAGTTGCAATTATTTCAGCATTACAGGCAGATTTAAATACATTAGCGGCATCAGTTACAGGTGGTAGTGTAAGTGCAACAGCAATTGCACAAGGTGGAGAAGACGTTTCAACAGTCGCATCAGCAGTATTTGATACATCACATATATGCGAAACTGCATATACATTTGCAGGTGGAGACGAAGCAAGATGGTTCTTTAATGCAGGTGGAACTTGCAGAATAAAACTTACAAATAACGCATCAAATTCAACAAGTAAAGACACAGCCGTAACAGCAGTAGCGGCTTCAATGGGAAATTTTGATATGGCAGGAACAATATCAGCTAGATCGGGGTCAGGAAATACGCAAACAACATTTGCAAGTACAACTGGCTATTATGATTTAGGTACAGGTTACACTACTTTATTACATTTAGAAGAAGATGCTGGAACATATGCTAATAATATTGAAGTTAAAGTTGAAGCTAAAGTATCAGCGGCACACGCCGATAGTAGAGGTAACAACGGAGAAGTTATAACTTTTAAATGTTCAGTATTGTTAAATGATGGTACAAGAGATGACTATACATCTGGAAATTTAAGTTCAATACACGTTGAAGCAGAAGCGGCAGGAACAACTGATTTTGCCTTTCATACAGTGGACCCAACAACAGCACAAGGACTTGCAACAATATATGGTCCTTCAGGAGTTGCTAGTACATCTAACGCCATAGTTAACGCAGATTAATTTTTTATCACTAGATTATACCAATAATTAACTGTATAATACAGTTATGGATATTGGCACACTCAAAAACTATTCAGATCTTGCACATGATCTGGTACAAAGTAAAAAGAACGCTTTAGAAAAAATGCGTTCTCGACAAATTATTGCATACAATAGTCGTTTATTTTGTGCTGATGCAGAAACTATAAATGTTGTTCAAACATTTAAATCACACTCTAATACTTTTTATATGTTAGATACTAACGACAATCCTTGTCATATAACAAATCCTGACGAATTTTTAAAATTATTATTAGAAAAAAATCAAGAAACACTCAACGAATATCACGAGTTATTTGAAAATATGAAAAAAGGAAAAAATGTATAAACCACTTCCGGACGGATTAACAATAAAATATTCAAAATTACATGGGCATGGCTTATTTGCCACAAAAGATTTTAATTCTGATGTTGTATTAGGTATTGTACACATAGAAAATAAAAACTTCCCACACGGATATATTAGAACTGCCTTAGGAGCATTTTATAATCATTCTGAAGACCCAAACTGTAAAAATTCAGCAGGATTTTGGCATCAACTACCAGTAAAATATCTTGTAACAACAAGACCAATAAAAGCAGGTGAGGAACTTACTGCCAACTATACATTATACATGGATTTTAATGAAAAAGGAGATTAAAAATGTCCACCGGAGTACTATTATATTGTTTCGACACACCGGAAGTTGCTTATCATAAATTTGCAGAAAAATGTATCCAATTAATTAAGAAAAATTTAAAATTCACCAAGCATGAAATTACTCTTGTTACTAATTTTAGTACATTTGAACAATTTAATGATGTCTCAGGCCTGAATATTAAATTAGTTGAGAATAAAACAGGCAATAAAAGAGCATATAGAGGAAAAAATATAAGTTGGAATAACTTAGAACGTAGTTTAGCATACGAACATTCTCCTTATGAAACTACTATTCTTATGGATGTGGATTATTTTTGTTTCACAGACAATCTTTTAACATACACAAATACAGATTATGATTTTTTAG